>JGI24022J15233_10002114_pt1 | contig 18056 bp, 9 predicted proteins | sample Ectturendosymbi2_FD_15233 | JGI IMG/M metagenome (IMG submission 15233) | reverse complement strand
AATGTACCAGGGAGGGGTGGAGGGAGCGGGGGGCGCATGGGCCTAGGCCACACCTTTTTCTGGGAGGTTTGGTCCCCACTTTTAAATTTCGAATTTTGCTTATATAAGTTTAAGCAACACAATTGGTATTAACTCCATTGTTAAAGTAAATCGTGCTCAAATCAGTGTAGCGTAGATAGATAGAGTGTAGTGCAAATAAGGGTCATTGAGGGCTTATAAAAACATTGCATAAAATTGCTTAACATGCTGACAAAAGTTAATCAAACACCGCCAATTGCCGTCACCATAAATGAAAAAACAGTTAATGACGTCATATTTAAATGCTTGTGACGTCACAGTCGCCAATTCAAACCACAAAGATTTTTCATAGTTTTTGTGCACGTGCACTTGTGCCCACCACTTTAAAAGGTTCCTCCAGCACTGGTACCACAAGCAATATGTTGGTCCATAGCTGATAGTTGTACGTTACTAAGAAGCACAGCAATGCCTAACTGTAGGTACTTAATCAAACTCAATACAAAAAAATAGAAAACGCCTGCAGCTTACGTATTAGTAAGATGTTGTAACTTTTTCTTCATGCACTTTTACTACTTTCTTAAACCATTCATTTTCATTAAGTAGAGGCCTGGAAATTGTTAGCAAGATTTTGAAATATCTTTTTTTGCCTTATTCAAATGATAAAACAATTTTAATTGATCTTCTAGCATTAAAGCTGTTGAACTTCTCTTTGCAGGAATTTAAGTAACAATCAGATCGAATGCGTGCAAGCACACTCTTTTGATGGAATGCCTCAGCTAAAAATTTTGTGAGAAGCTTTAATTTTTCACTGTAAACAGTTCCACTATTCTTTGATAAAGTTCAACTGTTATTAAGGCTGTGTTTCTACATAAGTTTTGTGCAAACTTTGTGATCTAAATTTGCACAGTGTGTTGATGCAAATCTTTGTTCTGACCACCGTTTCTCAAAATGATTAGAAGCAATTGCAAACCTCTGTTTACCTTTCCAATATGTACGTATCTAAAATTGTTTGTCATTGCGCTCCTCATTTTATTACAAATGATATTGTTTAGGGAACTTCATCACAACAAGATTCCAGACTTTTCCATTTGTTTGTTCCACAATTTAATGGAAATATTGCACATGTAAGTATGACCTTTTTGAATAAGTCCTTTTCTTCAAAAGAAACTAAGCAATGAACACGCATGAACAACTTTTTGCTATGCATCTATACTACGCCTACTTTTTGTTTGTAAAAACAGAGAGCACAATGTGGATCTCCAGCAAGCAATATAAGGTAAACACTTTAAACAGTAAAATACAAATTCAGTTTACTATTTGCAGAGATAAATAAACTTTGCCCGACTTCCCTTCTAAGTAAGTTTGTTCACTAATGTTTAAATTATAAACTACCAGAAATCTTTGCTTTCAAGATTATATAAACCCACCAGTTCAACTAAACATTTAAGTGTAAGACATAAGTTGGTACTCTGTCAGCATGTAAAGTTCCTAAGAAATCGAGATTCTGGACTTCTGCATTTTTGCAGTTTGAGTTGTGTCTCGCTTTTTTCAAAATAAAATGAGTTTTTTAACTCAACTTTCATTATTGAATTATTGAAGTAGATTTGCAACGTAGTTGAAATCTATATTTATAGATATTAGCCCATCAGTCTTATAAGTTTGTCCTTTTACCTCATGATTAACTTTTGGTAGGGTAAAACATAATTTTCTATCAATTAGGTTTTCAAACAAAAGCAATAAACCTATCTAGTGGCATTTCTTCATTAAGTAATTCGCAAACTTTGTTACTAAATATATTTGCGCTGCTTTGCCTACGATAACAGGTAATGTAAAATGAGAAAAAAAAACATTTCCAAAACACTAACATTGATAGATTACCATGCGCAACATTCCATGAGGCGACAACAAAACACTTTGAGAGCCGGAGTACGATGTATTCGTACTTTGAAATCGGCCTAAAACCAGCAGTTGTTAGTTGCCTTACCAACGCCCTAGCTCCTCCGCCGATTGCGCTAGAGAGCTGTTCAAGGACTCAAACGAATTGGACAGTGTTCTAGTCTGCACTCGAAACAAATTGTTTGGTTGGGGGTTGCAGATTTTTTGTGAGTGACGTCATAAGTGAAGTAGTTTTTGGGCCATTTTGGCTCATGTTTCCGGGCCTAGGGCCCATTCGCTAGGCCACAATATTTCGCTCAAGTTTTCATTGGAAACTAACTCGAGTCCGAGTCTTTTGAGCTTTTGATCGACTTTCTACCGTTTCTGGTTCAAAAGTTATGATGTTAAATAAACAAATTAATTAATTATCTAATTAACTAATTAGTCAAAAAAATTTACTAACTTAGATCATAACTTTTCAACCCGAAACCCCAGCAGGTCATCCAAAGTATCAAAAGACTCGGATTGTAGCCTAATTTCCAACAAAAACTTCAACGAAATACTACCATCTAACGGTTTGGGCCCAGGGCCAGGTGAAGTTTGCCAAGGTGGCCAAAAAGTCCTCCACTTATGACGTCACTCTCAAAAAACCCGCACCCCGAACCAAAAAATTTTTTTTCGAGTGCAAACTACAAGACTTGCCGAGTCTTTCGACACTTCGACCAGGTCCGCAACCAGTACAGGAGCGGAGATATTCCCGCGCAAAGCCACGTGCGATCCAGCTGTTTTTTGCGAACCGCTTGAATTAACCGGACGTCAAAGTGCTTACATAGTTTTAGGTTTCACGGAGCCACATTTTATAAAGATTAATTCAGCAATCCGATGTTTTTAGTCCAAAGACATCTGTGCAATCACACAATGTTTGTGCATTCTGCAAAGACTTCTAAAAACAGCCACTTGCAATAGTGTACGCTATAAGAAAATTTTACACTGAACAAATGTTTGTTTTAGTGCGCATGAAATTGCGCAATCATGCAGACGCACAATTAATGAAGCGTTTCAAGCGGTAAAAAGGGTTAGAGCAATATATATATGTGATTATATTTTGAATGTTGCAAGTGCACGAGAATGAGATTCAACTGCGCAAATGTCCTGGTGGTGCTGCTCATTTGCGTATATGTGCACCTCAAAGGGGAAACTGACTTGCAGATATCAATGAAAGAGAATTTTCCCAAGCATGACCAAGCAGATAAGTCAACGCTATTGACGCTCAATTAAAACATATTGTGCTGAGTATGCTTTAAATTGATTTTCAGAATCTCTGAAACGCAAAAATTCATGTAAAACATATGCTCAACTTCAATTTCGTTTTCACCAGAACAAATGTCATGGCGGGAATCTTAAAAAAGAAATTGAAATCAATTATTTATGGAACAGTTTATTACAAATATAAAAATGTAATTCTTATTCATTTCAAATGATATAGAAGTGGATACTGCTGCACTTGTGTATCGTTAAGTTCATGGTATAACGATCACCCTTCTTTCCGTATTTGTGCGTTCGAAGTGAACAGGCCTCTATGTATTTTTCTTTCCACGTGAAACCTTTAGTTTATCCTTATTAGTGCGTGTTTTTATTAAACTTCTCAAGATATTTCTCAAGACATCACTGAAAATTAGATGTTATATAGCCTACTCCAGGGTTTCTATAAGGAAAATGTCAGGTACCCGGTATGGACCTGTAGGGTTTTCTCTAATTCTAGGGACCCGAATCGAGTCCCTAAAACACCTTAAAAAACCCTGGCCTACGCACATCACACTTTCAAATAAAAACTGTAGAACCCAATTCAAAAACAGCTTGGTTATTAGAATGTCATTTGGCAACTTGATTACCTCTTACAACCACAGCCTTTTTTTGTAATACCAGCGAATTTTTTAGATGTAAACAATGACACCATTGGCTTTAACAGCTATTTTCATTGCTTGTGCAGCTTATACTCAAACTATACGCATTAGCCGTTTGCTTATGTAAAAATTACTTCAAGTAAAGACTAACTTTTCAAAGGCATCTAGCAACAGACATATTCTTCAGTACATACTGTCAAAATGAAACAATGTGTCTGCTGCTTTATGTTTACACTTTCCAGCGATAAGTAAGTTTACACTTTAAACTCAGGGAGCGCATTAAAAATCTGTATTCGAATCTTTCAATTGGCAAAAAAGTATTTTTTGTAGATACCATGAGGAACAAAATCCACAATTTTGAATTTGCTCAGCAGGACTTGTAAAGTACTTACTTTCGCCAACCAATTATTCAGCGTTGTTTTTGTTTGCATCCAGTGACCTAAGCCACAACCAGATGACAGAGGTGAAGAGAAAGGCATTTAACAACATGACAAATGTGAGAAAAATATTTCTGCACAATCAGCAGATCGCTCGTATAGATACTCATGCGTTTCACGATGTACCCTTGTTGAATACAATTATACTGGGAAGCAACCGGCTGCCAACCTTTCCACATGCAACGTTTGAATGGAGGAATTGGCCTGCCCTGCACACTTTGTAAGTCACATTCCCAGAACTTGTTCAAGAACTTGAGTTAATTAGTAATATTATACCACTTGAAGCCTTGTTCATGACAGCGCTTATAATTTATGCTAGCTCAAACGTTGATGGAAAGAACACCAAATGGTTCCTCGCAGCTGCACGGCATCGTGAATTTGTTGACCTTAGATGTCTGCTGGGTACACATTCTGCACAAACTAGATTTTTTAGATGGCTGCAGCATCTCTTGCTGCACTTAAACTAGGCAAGGCAGTCCAAATTTTTGGCCCCTGGTCCGTGATTAAAGAAACAACTTACAACCGCGTCTAAATAAATCTATGAAAATTTCAACTTTCTTATGTATATTATTTTTGAATATGGTTAAATTTGCTTCGGATTCCTAGTTTGAAAATGACATAAAACCTGCCTTCAGTAAGACCAGTGGTTCGGAATCTATTTATTATTACGGGCCACATAGATTGTGCATTATCGCTGAGGGGTAGCATAATCAATTTATGTAACCTAAAATTCTACCTTTATCTAACTATTAGGAAAAGCACCTTTTCTTAACTTACTATGTACTTGCTTGTCATGGAGCTTCGTTTTGACGCGATGTTGTGTTCTAACCTAGGTACGGAAAGTCTGATGCGGGCCTTATCAAATGTTTACGCGGGCTGCAGGTCCCTAACCCTGAGTTAGACTAAGGTTAAACAGTGGATACAGAATATAAAGTGTCGTTTAGGCTAAAAGTTGGCAAATTTTGCCGTATTTTGTCAACCTGGGTTCAAAGTATTTTTGGAAATTTACATCAATAAGTTTTTCAAGTCCTTGTTTCAAAGTGAAGATTCGAATTGTTACGTTAATTGTTCTTTCACTGCCTACGTCTGTTTCCGCATGTAGTGTTTAACTTTGCGTTGTTAATAAGTCAGTGGTTACTCCTAGTGATTTATCACTTAAACCGCTATTACGTTTATCTTGTGTTATATATTTCCCACTTTAAAGAAATACTAGCCTTGAATTAACCCCTTTCCCGTAACTTCTGTTCCCAAGACACGTTGATCACAACTTAATCAAGTCTGTGGAAGAATATCCAGAAGTTTCTTTCAAAGGCAGGGATTGGGAACGTTATATTCCAGGTTTGAGAAGATTCGAGCCATTCAGAAACCTTACCAACCTCAGAAACTTGTAAGTTAAAGATGTATTTTGCAGCATATGTTGAAGTTGAGTAACGTATCTTGAGAATGTATCAAAATTTTATTGAGAAAGTAACAAAACATAATAAAAAGCATGGTGGTTAATTTTATGACACACATACGTTATGTTAAACAGAGATTTACAAAGCATTCAGAATTGAAGAATTTTACAGATGTTTCGGTAAAATAGTTTTTCTTAAAGTACACTTTTACAATGCTAATCTATTGGAAAGAAGATATAAAATGAAGTAAATTTACGTCTGATCAAAATAAATAAAAACAAACTATGTGCTGTCTGGATATTTTTTGAGAGTTTGGAAGATGCACTGCAGAGTGATATGCTCACTTTTTGGGAGAAAACAGAGTGAAAAAACAAGACATGTCAATAGCCCCAATTACAAAAAAGTTTAATTTGCCAGAAAATGCAACGTTAAATGCAGCATACTTGCACCAATGTATTAAGATGCACCAACCGGTTGCATTCATTCTGCCATATTCTCAAATGCAACAAAGATCAACTGAAGGGATAAAGGTTCAATCTCAGAAAATCTTTAATATAAATTACAAGATGAACTTCACTTACTGTTACCAAAATAAATAAATCGGGAAACTAATTCAGCTTGTTTGCATTGCGAATCAACTGCACTGTAAGTAAGGTTGCATTAAAATATAACCACGTGTTCTTCATTTCGTCAACGTGGGAAAGACCGTTGTGGGAGAATTTTAAATTTCAGAATTGTCTATTCTTTTCAGCCACATGTTGGTTTTTGACCTGTTGTTAGCATTAAGTGATTGAAAACAACAAGTACTCGTAGTTATCGAATGCGAAATGCGAGTTAAAGTGAAATGCGAGTTAAACCGAAATCTTTAGTAAAAGTTGGTTGACAATACATAACAATCCGAAGATTCGTCAAACCATGTTTCTAATAACCTTAATGTTTTTCACTTAAAAGTATGCCTTGGAGAGGTTACTATGAGAATAACGTAATAACGTTGAAAACAAATACTGTAAGACTGCAACTGCTGGTCTATAATAAAGGAAGCTCTGATACAGAAATTTTTCGCCAATTGCTAGTTATATTTCGCAACTTCTTTAATGAAATCAACTTCAAAGAGCAGAAATTACAAGAGTTTATAGCAAAATAGCAAACAACAAGCGCTACCAGGTAAATTGCTGTTTTATTGAAGAAATGACACAATAAAACAAATTCATATATCGTTGTACAATAGTAACAGGAAAAACTTTGTAAAGAATGTGCAACATCAACGTAAATGCCTCTTATTTGCAAATTTGAACCTCATTCGATTTGCTATATACCCGCTGCTCCTGTTTGATGTTAACTCAAAAGTTTTCCTTTCACTGGCATACTAAAACATGGCAAAAATGGCAGTTCACCGACAATTTTGCAGATCCTTATTTCAAACGATGGTTTGTTTGTGGTTCTTTTTTGCGTACAACATTGATAATTTCAAAAATATATTTGATTTGTAAGTTTTTGTTACTTACATCTTGCCAGCGCTGATGTAGGAGATTCCCTGTTACACAAAGCGTCTTATCTGCGTTTGCAAGATTTTACGTGAACCGAACAAAGAGCAGTGTTCTGTTGATGACAAAGCACCTGACGCACTGCTTTTGTTCAGACGACTCAACGACAATGACATAGCAAGAATTAGTTCAAAATCGTTGTGCCACATGCCTAAACTGCACTTTCTCACCTTGGACGACAACGAGCTCGATTCTGAAAGCCTGCACAAGGACATCTTTTTATGCACTCCAGAAATGCGCCATTTGGTGCTTGCTGGTAACAAGTAAGAAACTTGCCAATAAATGAAAAGTTTTGCACAAAACGCAATTTTAGTTAAAAACCGCAATGCTTGTTTAAAATGTGGACTTTTTCGTGGGCCACAAAATTTCTACTCTTGGGTCACTTTTGGCCCGCGGGATATGAGTTTCACATGCCTGCTTTACTCCATGAACACTTATCTCTTGAAGATTTAGCTTTGAAAAATCAAAATGGTTAACGGGTGAAAGCTTCTTTGTTTTCAAACATATTAGTATTCCTATACCTTCTCTTTCTCAGAAGTTGTTGAAAAAGGCTTTGCAAGTATTCTGTTAAAAATATAAAAGAAGTATTTGCACTGGCGTTCTGAAAGTGGTTTTACCTTTTTTAATCTGAAGGAGATTAGTGATCCACGGTTGACTTTGATTCATACTTTACGTCAGTTGTATGCACGCAGAACGGCATTACGTTTCAGGGGGGAATTTTAAAAAAGTCTTAATGGCAAATTTTTACTTACCGGTAAAAATATCTCCAGGAAAAAGTTACAAATTTTATAAGCCTAGATGTGACGTGGCTCGTCGCAAATCTGCTTGAAACATTGTGCTGGGGCCTGTTATTATTTGGATCCCACTGATGCTCATCACTAAATGTAGTTTGATGCTCTTTGTAATGTACTTTGCACGGAATCGATCTGCAGTTTATCCTCATCTCAATGTTGCAGTAAGGAAGTGCAACGTACGCTTAAATGTGGGCTTCCGACGCGACTGCATGTTTTCAATCAGCAAAACACGTTTCACTTCAGCAAAAATTGACGCATTATGACTCCGAAGTGGTACCTTTTGCAGGTTTCAGTACGTGCCTCCAGCAGTTATAGGAAAAGAAAGGATGCCAGTTATTGGCGAACTGAACCTTAACAGGTACACTCTAAGTAAGTCTATTGATATTTTATTTGTGTCTGTTATCATATTGGCGCCATGTTGAACCAGAAACTCCATTGCATTTGTCGAATCTGGTACTTTCGCTGAATCTACACAACTGCGCGAGTTGTGGTTGAATGACAACCGGATTCTTACAGTCGAAAATGGAGCTTTTCCACCGTCCGTTCAGCAACTTTGGATGAGCCGCAACAAATTTTTTACTTTCACGGTTAGTTTACATGTGAATGCTTTCATGTTGATGGATAACTGCGATTTTTGCAAAAAGGATGTCTTCAGGCCCGAGGCCAGACTTTAAGGTTTGTTTGTGAAAAAAACGTCTTTAGGCAGCAAGATTTTGTTTTCAATAAATGTTGAAAACAAATTGTATAAAAACATTTTATAACAAAAACGTTTGGGAGGGCATTAAAAAATTGGGGGGCGTTGCCCCCTCTTGTCCCACCTCCATGTCCATGGGCCTGGACGTCAGTATAACTTAAAAGTGAGGCACAAGGGTGATGAGTCATATGTGAAGCTCCATGCCAAACAATTGAAACTGTCTTTTCTTATCTATATTGGATGGTGTCAGATTTTGTCAAATTCATTGAAATAGACTCCGGGTGGCGCCATCACTTTTATGCAGATGAAATGCTTTTGATGGATCTTAAGAACCGTTTGGAATAAAAAGCAATTAAAATGACTGAAATCGCTGCATGCCATTGCTTCGAACACCTACCCATGGGCGCCGAAAGGGAGACAGGGTCTATGGGCCCCACAGAGTTTGAAATTTGACACTTTCTTATTAAAATGGGAACAAAAAAGTCTGTTTTCTTACTTTCGAGTGATTAAAATGAATTTTCACTATTTTTGACCCCTCCGTGGATAAATCAGTAGCTACCCCTGGAAAAATCGACTATTGCCCCAACTGGAAAAAAATCCTTCGGACGCCCAAGCACCGATCATTCGCCGACAGAAAAGCCATACTGAAAGCCGTGTATCAATTGAAAAGCCATGCTGAAAGCCGTGAAATGAGAATGTGCTTTTCTGCACATTTCGTTTAATACAACTCAGTCTTTTCGATTTGTGTTAAGATTTGTTAGCCTTGCGGTGCACGTCTATTTCTTATGTTTTATTGCTTGTAATTTTTTTTCTTTTTTAACATGTGATTTTGTGTTATAATACTATTAAACTACTGGTCTTAGAAGATACATTTGATAGGACATTTTGGATCACACAACCTTAGGGTTTGTCAATGTGGCAGCTTCGGAAAAATGAAATAACCAGCTAGACACAGCAAAGACGGTATTTTTGTGTTTTGCTATCAAATGTAGTGCTTGTTGAGTATTGTTTTCTATTTTGTTAATCTTTTTGTTGATATGTGTAGTCTACTGACGGTCGCGAAATACATCTTGTACATTGAGCTTCTCGCAAAAATGATGAGCATTATAGTGTGGAACAAATTGGTTGAACCAATAACCCCGACTTCACTTCATTTAAAATTTGAAACCAGCATGGTTATAGAACTTCCACTTGGGGCGGCATTTCCACTTGGGGCGGCATTAGCTCTATGGTAAAATGTCCGCCTCCTAGTTGGAAGGTTGAGTGGTCGATCCACAGCCACTGAGTGAATTGCCGTAGCGCTCCTTGGGCAAGAGCGTTCACCTCAACCGCCCCGGCAAGAGGCATAATCCAGGCTTAGGCCTGCCGCTAATTGCCGTCACCAAAATTAACAAAAAAAACAAAAACTTCCACTTGCAATGCTACCAGTTACAAGCAATGTTAATTTACCCAGTGTATGTCAAACAATGGAGACATGTACTAAAAAAAGGCGTTAATTTCGCTGCAACTTTACAGTTGTGCCAATACATACGAGAAATAAAATCAGCAAAATTTCTACCTGATTTCTTTCTTACAGTAATATTATCAAGTGATTGCAGTATCCCATTTGCGGCGATGATAAACGTGGATATAATGACAAAGTTGCTGTGCATCCGACTACTGTACATGGTGGTGGATTATCTCCCATTTGCATAAATGTGGTTTCAGCTTAGTTGTAGATGGGTGCGAAATTATACTCCACCCTGTTCGTACGGAAGACGTACATGAGAATACCTTAAAACGCTTGCCATATTTTCCCTTAAATTGTCGTTTTTGCTTTTAAAAATTGAAAAAGGAGACCTGATGCACTCTTTTTCCACGCGTTGTTGATCTTCTGCCAATTGGTTGTTGAACACAAGTATCCCGGCTCGCAGTTGTAGGGCAGGGGTGGAAATTGGCGGCCCGCGGGTCGTATATGGCCGTCACGGCGTTTTCAGTGGCACGCGGAAGCATTCAGGAGAATTCTTCAAATCGGAAATTTGTTAAAAATTGTGTGAGGTTACACGTGTCAATTTGAATTGTTTCCCCTGGATGGATAAAATGTATTTGCTCAACAACAGTTTGGATAAAACTTTTTTTGTAGAACATGATTTTTTCTTTCACATATTTATTTTGAGATCTAGTTAAAGAGTACGGTCCTAAAACTCGGTCCTCTCAAAAGTGGCCACCGAGTCAAATTAAATGTCCATTCTTGTTGTAGGAGATGGAATGCCCACATCACATTTGCGAATAATTGGGAAAACTTCTATGAAAACTGGGCAAAATATTTTGAAGAATTTTGGAAATGATAATATAAATCTGAAGCTTTCATGTATTTTTTTCCATTTTTGAAAAAAATGTGACAAATAGAAATTGCCATCATTGCTTACTGCTCTTGAAAGTTTCATGCAGCAGTAATTCTCGACTAACTTGTATTGTCCTGTTTTTCAAACAAATTGGGTTGCGATGAACGTTTGATTTAAATTTTGCCTCGGGCAAGAAACACTGGTGCAGTGCTTTGCCCTGGTGAACAATTCAATCTGAAGTGCTTACTGCACAAGACCACCAACATAGATGTTTTGTTAACTCCGAGCAAATCCGTGTAAGCTTAGTAACTCCCTATCGTGTTTTATCTTACAGCATGAAAACCCGTTCACTAACATGACGAAACTTCAACAACTTTATCTGTCAGATAACGCCATTGAATACATTCCAAGAACTGCATTTGACAATCTGGGAAGTCTGAATATTTTGCATTTGCATCGAAACAAAATAGGAATGATTCCTTTTGAAGCTTTCGAAGACAGTCCGAAAATCTGGGATTTGTAAGATAATTTAAACAAACTTGTCAAATTAAAAATTTATTGCAGTTGAACCGCTTCTATGATGCAAAAACTTCTTATCAGTGCAAAAAAACATTTCAGTTTAGTTGGTGACCGTTATCAACGCAATCGTTTTTTTTTATTGCCATTAAAATTTTAGACATCTATCAACTTTATTGTTGGTGCTTGGGTCGCATGCACTATGTAGTTGCCTGAGTACAGATAATCGAGTTGTAACAAATACAGCACAAATGTCTAATTTCCATCAACGCTCTGACAAATTACATTGAACTGATAATGTTATGCCTGGAGATGATAGAAAAAGATTCTTCTATTTATTTATTGTACAGAAAATAATTGTTTTAAACAGATTATATTTGAATACGGGTAGACGATGTCTACTCAGCAGGTGAAATATATACTCTGTAATATTTTATTCTCTGATCTTTGGTTGTTTAAGGATTTTTTCGGTAGATAGTGATACTTTTATGGTAACTTTTCTTTCTGATAACAGTTTTCTTGCGGTATATATTATGTAACCAAGCCTTGACCTTTTTCAAAAACTGCAATTAGATTTATAAAAACAGTTTTAAAAAAAATACTCTTGCCTTAGCATGTAACAAATATCTTATCACGTGTCTTTTTTTCTGAGATTTCAAAGATTTTTTCAGGTATCTTCACTACAACGAGATCAGTTACATTGAAGACGGAGCCCTCGATCATTTAGTATCAGACTTTCGTTACTACCTTCTGGACCATAACCTGATTTCCCATTTACCGGATCCAAAAGTAAACCGTAGTGCATCTAATTTACGCAAGGTTCTAACAGCTTAAGCTTTCAATGCTTCCGTCTATGAAAAACTATGTTCAGTAATGTGTTGCTTAACATTTACGTCATCTAACCCACAGTAAAACGCAGATGAAGCAAATTCTGCGCTTAGCAATCTTTTATCTTCTGTTAAAGGTCTTTTTGATTTTAAAAATGAACGTCGCGTAATGAAGCTGTTGATTGACTAATATAATGCAGATATTATCCGCCCCTAGTTTAAAAGCAGTCTTTTAAAAATTTACATAAAACTCACATGAACCATTAAAAGCTGTAGATTTACTGTAAGCTTTCGAGGAATCAGCCGACTGGGCTCTGCTTTCATCTTTTTGCGATTATTCAAACTTGCACATGTCTTTATTCAAGTAACTAGTCTCCACAATGGCGAATAGTTTATTTTGGTTTAATAGGAAATCGATTTCACGTAACAATACGCATCTTCAGTCCTCACAATCTGCGAGCAATGTTTACGGGTGAAACGCTGAGTGGCTAACGTAATAGAAAACAAACACACTCAAAACTGAATGAATAAAAATCAGAACACAAGCGGCGTCAAATGAAAAAACACAGTAGAAAATACGTCTCTCCCAAATAATTGCTTTCACTGGAATGCAGAACTGTCTGACGCCAAATGTCGGTCAAAGCAAAAGACCAACAACGCCGTCGTGATTCACAGAGTGTTGGTGTAATGTGTAAGACAGATTTCGCATGGGTGGCGCGCACTGGGCAGACAATTTCAAAATTTAAATGCTGAACGCAGTGGCCAGACTTAAACGACATAGCTGGTTCAATGGGTAGTAAAAGAGTTCAAACCTCGTTGAAAGGAGCAACACAAAAGTTTGCAAAAATATTTCACACGAGGGAGGTTTATGCTTTGTATGTTAATTTTTGCGTCAAGTTTGCGATCGTTTATCCTAACATGTGCGCAAAAAGTGAAAGCCGGTTTGTTCTGCAAAAGTAACAGTGCATGCTTCATGCAAAGGGGCATTAGTCCTTGCCATCTCCATAATCAGGTTTGGCCACGTGGAAAATTTCTTCGTAGATTTACAACATACTGCAAATGGCTTATCACACAAGGCGCTACATCATAATTTCGCCATGTCAAGTTTTGGTTAAGGCGAAGTGTTAGTTTTTGTAGTTACTTGTGAAACAAGCATTTCTGTCGATAGATGCTGGTTACTGCTGACTTCGTTTTTTGCTACTGCAACCACAAAGTTGAATCACATGAATAGTGTTGATCATCATTTTTGTTTGATAGTAAGTTTTAACCTGTAACTGCGAACGTGACACTTGATTTTTATAGTACAGCGACTTCACGAACGTAAAGACTGAGCACTTTCGCCTGAACAACAACAGGATTGAACGGGTGCGATCTCTCCAGTTCCAAAACATCACTGCAAGAGAAGATATAACAATCAATTCCAACAGGATTGTGACAGTGGAATCCCAAGGGTTCAAAAGCCTGAAAGCCAACGGTAAAAGATTATAGACATTAAACTTTTGCAAAGTTGCACGAGGACGGATTTCAATTGCAAAGTAATTGCAGTTGTAATGTGGCCATAAAAAGACTAAAGTGTTTCCAAAATCACCTCAGTGTAGATAATCGAAATCCGGCTTAAAAGATTTGTCTTACCAATGACCAATACCTGAATTTTCTTTGACAGTGTCTCATCTTCAAAGACACACTAATGTGTATTTGGTGTTTGAACAGCAGTGCTGATTTCAGTCCTGTCAAGTTTGTCCTAGTTGAACTGATTTATTATTTTTTTGCACGTTTCAATGCATGTAAAATAAAATAAATCCTACATTCTCCAATGCGAATTCTTTTCTTGGAACCTGAATCGTTCAAAAAATACAAATAGCTATCACAAACATCTGAATGTACGACATCACGCAATGCTTAAAACAAGAAGAGAACGTGCTGTAAAACTTGGGGCGTTGGAGTGAAGATCACTTGCGACCTGAGTTGTGCTGTAACACAGCCCAAGTCTCTCACACCGCATTGTCGTTGACAGTGAACAGTTTTTGTTAAAACGGTTAGCACGATTGAGTTTTCGTCTAAGGTTTTTGCATTGTTATTTTGGTATCCACTTCACAAAAGAAAAAGTTTTTTTTTAAGTTCCAATTTTAAATTAGACTAGTCGAAAATTTAGCGTATATGATGTTGGACCGCCTGTCTTACCAATAAAGTTAAAGCCAGCACATAGAGTGATAGCGTTATCGAAGGGCGGGTGTGTTGTTAACAACTTGCATATAGAAAATACCATGAAAGGTGCATGCTTTGAGATTCGGCCCATGCATAACTGTTGAAACAGGCATCTATGATGCAGTTGCAATGTTGTCAGCTGTCAGCACTTACGGTGTTTTGCATAATGAATTTAAAGAAAACGTTTGTTTTCACCAGTAAACGGTCGTGTGTTGCACATGTCACTTTTCTTCCTGCTTAAGCACTCTCGTCAAGAGTATCTAGCAAATTTCTTCCTGTCTGCCTGTTTCAGTTAAACGAGTTTGAGCTAAACACCTGCTCCATAAATTGACAAAGTTCAGGCCACTTTGCGTGGTTTCAAAAATATCTTTATCACAGCTCACTTCGAACCCATCCGTTTGTTTTTGCAAAACACTTCTTCAACAAGACACACTTTTTATACGCAAACATAATATTAAAGTTCACGTTGTTTCTGTAGGACAATTCTACACAAAACCTAGAGGCTTTCTATTGAGTATTAAACCCCAAGTGCCGTATAAAACCACTAGTAAATTTTTACCTTCCAGAAAATTTAATTGTTTTTCCCTTTTTGCAGATGACATTAACTTTAATGGCAATAAAATGAAATACTTGGAGCAGTATGCGTTTGATGACATCACTGGTGACGTGATGTCTATGACTGGAGTATTAGCAAAGACATTAGGACCATGTACATTTCGTGACATCAGCCTCAGACATTGGCAAATGCAAGATGGAGACATGGATGTCATCAGTATGGGGGTAAGCAATTTGCAATAAGTCCAAACCTTTTCCATGCCACGACTCATACCACCCAGCACCCGCTTGCTATTGCGAATGTGTGAAATCACATTTCGCTGCAGAAATATATTTTACCTCGGAACGTTTTCCATTTTGTCCCGATTCGCAGAAAAAAAAACACTGTGACGTTAATGTTGAAAGAAAATGACGAGTATTCAAATTACTAATAAAAGCAAATTCCATCACAATATTTTTGCAAAGCATAGAACTGAGTAACACAGAAACAGAAAAACATCAAGCATGGAAATCGTACGCATGGAAACTTTTTTGTATTGATGAAATGTTAAAAGACTTAATAGGTTTAATTGGTTTGTTTTCCTAGTAAAACATTTTCTGAGCAGATTCAGATGCTTTGTCCATGTAGTACTTTGTAACTTAATGTGGATATGTGCAGTCAGAATCCTCGAAGTTATGAAAGTACAGCATGGCAGGACGATTCCTCGTATACCTCATCTTAAATTTGTATACCTCATCTTAAATTTAAATTTGGTTTGTAGCACTCATAACATAAAGGCAAACGATACTGGCCAATATCATACAACAATAAGATAGGGTTCAATGTCTGTAAGCACTCGAAAATAATTGTAGTGGTCCACGAAGGCCGTACCTATTGTTTTTCAAATGAAACTATATACTAACGATTTTAAGTATTGTGGGAAATTCCAAACTTCCTACATTGATCAAATATCGAATCTTCTGTGGGTTTTTTTAGAACTGACATGAAGTATATTCAAGTCGTATGGTTCTATGATTTTCCAGCTACATCTTTGGTTTGTGTTGACAGTACCAGGTTTGAACGAAGTAGATTTAAGCTCTTCAGACAAGCTCCAGATATTTTGTCGTGTTGTTGCTTCCAAGTTGTGTTTCTCTGTGCCTTTAAACAATACTAGGTTTGAAATGGAAAAAAAGTGGCGGGGATCATTGCAATTTTATGTGACTGACATTGGAAAATGAAAAGTATTTAACCAAGTAGTAAATGCTAATATATAAGCTCGTTTTCTGATATTCAGCGTGGCAACCATTTTTCGAAGTGTTTGAATAGAAAAGTTTGCACGCTCGCTGTAAGTCAAGTTTAGAAGCCAAAGCTGAATATACCAGTCAATATTGATCACATGTTTAAGAATAATTGCTTTCCTTTGAAAAGCATGAATGCTCATTTTCACATGAATAAAGGACAGTCATTGTTTACCCTTGAAAACTGTGCAGTGGTAAACATGCTTTTTACTGTAGAAGTCACAAACGTTAAAATAATGATCGTCAATGCTGTCTGTAAAATGAACGCGATCACTTCCATTGTGGCCATTGCAGTATATCCGTCTAATGTTCAAAATGGACAGTATGTGGACGGAGTTCTGCAGTTTGCTGAATAATCCACATTAAGTAAATCTTTTTACCATAACTTTATTAATTTGTTATTTAACTTTTTCAATTTATCTAAAAGTCATTTATACAAATAACTTTCAAGCGTAGAAAAGACCTTAAATCATTCAGAAGTCGTGAACTTCATGGTAGCAAAATACACGAAGTTTGATTTTGTGTTTGTCAAATAGGGTTCTCATTGTCACCCATCTGCAGGAAATAATCATTTACAGTTTCAGCAACCCACAGATCTCTTTATTGATTTTTTGCCGAGGCGTCGCAAAATACCGTCCCACCAGGTTAAAAAACTGCCTTATTCTCAAAACGCCCAGATTGGTTGACATTGAACGATATTAAACTAATTGAACACTCAAGACTTCAAGGGGGTGTCTAATGCTATTTTTTACTTCTATCTTTAAGTATTCGTCGTTTTGCATAGATTTTGTGGTCATCAAATCAACAATACGTAGCCTATTTTGATTCAGACACAGATTAGAACTTCTCTTTTGAAAACAGTTTAAAGCGCATTAAATTTGAACTAGAGACAAGTCATGACTATTTGTGCTCGACAAAATTATCCCAACATTTTGCTTGATTTGTTTTGGCCTGAAACACGACTTTGTTTCTTAAAAAGTAGCGTACATGTACGGCAGCCCTTAAATTTACTACTGTCGTAATTCCGTTCCTTTGCAGTCGTCGCTGCATCTCAAATTAAAGCAAAATGCAAAAAAGGAACAGCCACTAGCATCACTGGCGTGACCGACAAGTCGCGATGGGAAAACTTGCTATGAAAATGTGTGGACTACAACAGGATTTTGTGACATGAGAAATCTACTAAGAAGGCTCAGCAGACATGCCAGGTCAAAAAATAACATGCAAAACCAAAGTTGCTTTGAAAACTTTTGGAAGCGCAATGATATACTTTGACTTTGAACGAAGACTAAATATCAGCTTCACAATGCTAAGGTAATGGAAAACCGAGGATTTTGAAAGACTTCATTATTGTAAATTGCTTCCCAGGCAAATAGCATTTTGTAGTAACGATGAGAGTTCGATTTCCTCTAATCGTAGCAACTATGTAGAACTTTTACATACTCTTGCTACGAAAGGTGAAAGATTATCTAAACATTTAACCAGTTTTTGTGCTCTTGTATGTGATATGGACCATGAGTCCGCAATAAAATATCATTATTATTATTTAGAGACAACTACTGTATTTTCTGGTTTCTCAAACATAATTCAGAAGGATTTAATTGCAGCAATAGGTGATGTGGTTAGATATGATATAAAGGAGATAAGTGCAGCCCCATTTGTTGCTGCAGAAGTAGCCGAGTCAACGGATG
>JGI24022J15233_10002113_pt1 | contig 18057 bp, 6 predicted proteins | sample Ectturendosymbi2_FD_15233 | JGI IMG/M metagenome (IMG submission 15233) | reverse complement strand
GTTTTTATCAACCTGCGTTCTGCAGAGTGTGTGTGTTCATACTATGGACTTCGTGTCTGCTCATAAACAAATAAATTAAAATTGAATTTTTGTTGCTCTCAGTGAAACATCAATGACTAATGCACCAACTTTCTATTGGCCGAGTTTTAGTCGAACAAGGCACTTCAAATCATTTCAATATCCAAAAGCGGATTTTAAGCAAATTAAGCGGTGATGAAAAGTTTTCAAACACAAGAAAACAAAAACCACGGGGAGTCAAGCAGTAATCAACTGAAAGTTATGCAGGGCTGAAATAATGAAGAATAAGCGTGACATCAACGCTCATGCAAGGTCTACAAAATATTGGGGAAATTTGGCCAAAATTTGAGGTAATAAAATCCCTGGTTGCCAAATGCTGTGGGTAGTGCAGTCACAATAAGCTTGCGACAGGGGCGCAGCCAGGAATTTTATTCGGGAGGGGCCAGTCACTGACGTCGTCAGATTTCAAACTTTAGCTATTTGGCACAAAGATCATTTTGATGTCACTGGTCAATTTCTGGTCAATTACAACAGGATATGACGTGAAATATCTTCTACCAGTCGGCATCTATAAATTTCAACAAAGACAAGAAGACGTTTGCTTTCGCAGTGATCATTATCAAACAGTTGTTAACCAAACAGTTTTTAACGAACATTAAGAGTAGCGCAAAGCGAATCCGTGCAATGTTGTCCTCTAGAATATCACTAATTATGCCTATCGAATAAGTCAAAATCAACTAAAAGTATGTAAGTGGATTCATAGGAACAAATCAAGAGGGTGCCAATAGCCAAATTTTGACTTTACAAAATACCTGCGAGCACAATTAAAAGATAAAATTCAGTCTGCGTTTCTTTTTGAACAACTCGTCGATAAGTATCTCAGGATCAGCTGTCACATCACGATAGTACGTCAAAAAAGTCAATCCATCAGACGGTTTTGCCCAGGCCCGTAACCAGCTTGGAACACCAGGTGGGGCGAAGAGTTTTCTGAGAGGGGTCCAAATTTTTAAGCTATATCCAATCAGGCCCGTAGCTAGCTTGGGACACCAGGGGTGACGAAAAGTTTTCTGAGAGGGGCCCAAATTTTTCAAACTATGTCCAATAGTTTTCAACTATGCTCAACAGGGTTTTCCAGGTGGGCGATTGGAACGATTGCCCCCCTAAAACCTACAAGAGTAACTTTTTTCACCATGATTTTGTACAATTCAGAAAACAGCATTCGCGATATAAGGCCATTTTGCCGTCCATTGTTTCGTCGCAGCAGTGTTGTGAAGTAAATTTCATAGTAGGGAACCCATGATGAGAGTTGACTGTCAAATATTACTGAAATCGCCCCCCCCCCAAACGTACTGTCTGGATCTCCCCTTGGTCGTAAGTGTGTTCAATTTCAGTGATTTTTCACGGATATCGCAGTATTTAGATGACGCCAGACTATAGAAACAACCATCTTCGGTTAATCCGGATCTTCGCCTAAACCGGATAAAATCGTCGGTCAAATCAAACCGGNTTAACCGAGGTTTACTGTATGTCCAATAGTTTTTAACTTTGTCCAGAGCATTCTTCCAGGAGGACAAAAATTTTTCTACGGGGGTCTTCGTCCCCTGTATTTCGACAATGCTTTAAATCAGTGGTCGCCACCATGTGGCCCGTGTGAATTATTTCCAAATGTTTGTATTAGCTTGAGAATATTCTTGAAAATTCCAACAGTAGCATCTGCTGAAAGATTTTTCAGCAAGCTTAAACTTATGTCACAAACTCGACTTGCTGACCTAGCAAGATTAAACATTGAGTCTAGCATCGCCAGACAAGTTGATTTTGATAGTGTTATTAGAAATTTTGCGAATTAGAATACCAGAAAATCGCTTATATAATAGTTAAATGACTTGTTTTATTTTTTTCTAGATTAGATTTTACTATGAACACTTAAAAGCCATGTTTAAAAAATGGTAATATGGTCACATTTCTTGCGTACCGTTATGTTTTAACGTAATGTTTCATATGATCAATAAACGAGCACTTCTTGTTGAAGTATGATGCACATTAATTAGCTTCAATTTTTATTTATTTCAAAATAATTTTGCAAGTCTTAGAGGCCCTAAATTGGTTTTGTTCCGCCTAAAAAAGTTTCTCTTGGAGGCCTTATACTGGCTCACTGCACCACGTAAATATCCATCTGTCATATTCTGCTCTCAAGACTAACGATAGAAGAAAAGTCCACACCAGATATTACACAAAATCACCATGGCTGTTTGGTGACTAGCAATGGTTTGCCTGCTATTGATTTTTTATATTTGATCTCTGAAACCGTAATAAATGTGATATTAACAAGGTTTGTGTGCTACGCAGACAGTGACTTGCTGTACATGCTGTACATTTCAAAATTGAGTCCCTTCTACCTGGCTTCGCATACCCACTAGCCACAATGCCAACCGTGCTGTGAGAAACATTGCGTTGTCGCAGAACACTCCATTGCGTGGTGCGCTTGAGGTTGATCATGTCTTGACCAAGCATGTTTCTATTTGGTTCGGCAATCCTTCATTCAAATAATCATCTCAAAAATGTCTCATCTGAATTTGTACTCCTTTGCAAGAAAGCTGCGCACTGGCATTTCATTCAAGCTACACCTCAACTCGTGTTGTCCGCATTAATTGGCAACTTTTCCAACAAAGTTGCATGCTCTAGTCGTATAGTTTCGCATCCAATCGCAAAAAGTGACGTTAAACCTTGGTCAGTGAGAGAACACGACACTACATGAATCCGACTGTTCTTTCCGTTTGTTTTCGAACACTTGAGATTGATATAAAACACCAGCGAAAAATCTTAACAAGTTTTTTCGGTGTGGGCCATGGCCTCTTCGGCCTCATTCTGGCTGCGCCTCTGGCTTGCGACCATTTTACACAGGTTTGTCTGCCACTTTGTCAACCTCTCATTATGTCTATTATAACCTCTCCAGCTCGGTGGGATTCACGTCGATGCATTGAACAATCTACCTGATGGCACATTTTCTATTGAACAACTAAGACATAAATGCAACGACGGAAGTGATCCTCATCACGCTAAAGCTGCAGTGGTGGCTGTCGAGAACACAACATATGGAAAAGTTGTTCCTGTGGAATTTCTTCAACAGGTAGAGGAAATATGCGACATTTAACTAGAAAATGAACTTCAGACAGACGAACATGTTTTTTATTTTCCTCAGCTTTCAGTTTTGAAAAAATTACGAGTTTAAAATATTTTGTTGGTTCCTGCCTGAAACAAGAATGGCTTCTATCTATTCTTGACAGCAATTTGAAAGACGTTCATTTTAGTTTCAAACTCGTTAACAATTCAGCAGAACTTGATAAGGTCTGAATCATATCACCACCATTTTTTAAGGAGAATGTAGAAACAATGTTTCCAAGATGAAGTTGCTCTTTTCTATTTTTTCACTATGATTCTTTGCATGTCTGAAATGTACATTCAGCATATGCTTGAAATTGTAGCAATGTGCTAACTGAGTTTGTTGGTGGAAACATTAAATAGATTTATTCGAGGCAAAGGACAAAACCTCTAGGAAATTACAAAAAATTTGTTGACAAGGCTGCTTCATCGAACACACTTTAACAATTAGTTACGTTTCTATTCAAGTTTTACAGCTTATTGCCAAATACATCTTGAGGTTAAGTCGCGACGACTTAGATGCAGAAACTTTCTGATACAGATTTATTTGAAGTTGTTCATTTCAAAATATTTTCTGGCTTTCTAATCTCCAACGCGGTTGTGAATATCTTTTGAATAAATTGTTTCATCTTAACCCTTGTTTGAAACAATCCAGTTCGTTAACGTCACGTAAAGTTTGTGTTATACCCTTTTTCTTGCTGCACATCTACTTTTATTAGACGTTTATGAAAATAATATGTGCAATTGCACAATTCAGTTAAATGACTTGCTGTAAAACCTAGCTAATGTAAGACGACATTAGACTGTACCTATTAATCAATTGAATGCCGCTAAGGAAATAATTGCATCTAAGAACACCATTAATGAAAGATATCTAAAAGCCAAATATGTAAGGAATAGTCAATTCATGCTCCACCGATTGTGCTGGAATTATGTCAAGCGCAAACAGATTTTTCGTCGTTTGTTTCAGGGTGGAGGTCCACGTCGCATTGGTGAGCAAACGTGACACACTAGTAATAAAATTAATATTGCTAAATATTCAAAGGCATTGCTCACTGCGCACTGCAAAGGGGTTTTAATGCACACGTGCAAGCATTATCAGAAACTGACAAATAAAAAAAGTACCAGAGGTTACTGCATCATTATACCGGAGTGTTACCAAATGGGTAAAATTAAAAACTTGCATAAACATCATACCTTGGAAATGTGCGCGTGAATAGGTTGATAAAGATAACACACCTGAAATATGCGTATATTTTGTTTCAAATCAAGGCATCCAAAGCCCAGACCAAGATGCGTGCTCTGATGCCGGCGAGCATTTACATTCTTGTTGTTTTTATGCAAAAAGTCTAGACGTTATTATGGGCTGCAGGCAGTCGTGGAAGTATGAGTTTTTGTTCCAAAATTGGCAGGCATGGATTGTTGCGCAATAGGTACGGAAGTATTTTTGCTGCATTCAAATGCGGTGCGGTGTTGCATCTGTTTGCAGGACATTAGAGTCTTTCGACTTTCTCCTGAGCCTGTATGCCATTGTCAACCCGCAATGATGCATGAAAAAATTCCGAAAGTATTTACTGTACTTTCTTAGTAAATTCAAAGCCAGTACATTTAGAAAAGCATCGAGTTTGTTCAGACTCATAAGGGAAACAAGCACCAGCCATTTTTTGAAATTTATCCCCATTTAATGCTCAATAGCGCAGTCACAAAAATTGTCCAGAAGTCGTTCAAAATCAATTATGCTGAAGATCAACTCACATTTATGTTGCGTATCATCAGCAAGTTGTTTGGCGGTTCACAGAAATTCTTGCAAAAATACATCCCGTTCTAGTTGAGCTCACCTACACTGAGAGTATATCGAAGTAGACATGAAATACATACGCAATCAACCCCTTCTTGACAAACGCGAATAGTTGGTGACTTAAAAAAGTTCTTCGAATTACGTGCGTGACCACAAAACAGTCGAACTTTTAATCTACTTTCATAAGTTAACTATTCCACAACGGAAATGGAAGAATGCCTGTTTCTAACACATATTCAATGTTTTATGAATTGTCATTGACTTAATGGTTGCTGTAGTTCAAATTGATAGGATTTTCCCAACTGTTTCAAAGACATTTTTTTGACCAATTTATTCAAGTTCACATTTTATGTTTTTATTCTATCGCTCGTAATTCATTCGCAGGTTTTTGTGAGGAAAAGATGATGTCTTCCAAAACTATGGATCTGCCGCAAACGTGTTACATTTAATCGAAAGCAAGAGTTGTTAGTAACCACTGACAAACTAATGCAAAAGCACTGCCCGCTGAATTGTAACTGCTTGTCATGGCACCCGTTTTAAAACTGTGTTAAATGTAACAAAACGATACAAACAACACTTAACACGAAAAATTTCAGTAAACATCTCTGCAACAAGAAAACCAAAACGTGTTCAGAAAAAGAAGACACTATTTTTTTGTAGTTTATCGCTGGTAATGATGTGAATGCTGACGTATTTACAACTTAAAACTTCATTATGCTTCAGTGAAACAAACAAAGTTGTTGTGATTGATAAATGATACCATCTTCCTTCCCCTGCTAAACCTATTCCGATAAGGACGCGATGTAAATCACGCGACTCTTCTTCAAACTTTCAGCCCTCTTCGGTATTTTTGCTAACTGCTGCACAAACGCTATTGTTAAGCTTTGAACATTTCGTATTTAATGAATAATGCAACTAAGCACATCGTTGTGCAGTCGTTTATATAAATTGAGATATCGCCGTAATCCGTTATTGTGCTTGATAGAGAGTAGTGCTTAAATGAATTCCATTTCTAAGTCTCATTGCTATGAAACGTTTTTTTTCAAAATGAACTGCGTATTATAACAGCATAACTTTGTTTCACATAATGTCAATATTTTGTAGAAGTAACTAATCATAAAATTATGTAGTGTTTCAGGGTTAAAACCTTAACTTCCAATATCAAGGTGTTTGTGATGAATATCAGCACAAAATTCAATTTGAGAAACGTTTTCAAAAAACAATTTATTTGCCGAGCTTATTTGCTTGAATGCCAGAGAAAGCAATAAAAAGTTTCATCACACAATGTGAGTTCATCTAATATTTTCTTGTTCCCAATTTATTTGAAAAAACACCACGACGAAAACGTAGATTTTTGTAGCATTGCTTCTTTATATTATTTCGAATTAGCAGATATTTCAAAATTGCTTCCTAAAATCTTGCAGTTCACTAGAAGTTACTTTTTCCTTAACAACATCTCTTGGGAATCATAGAATGTTACTGTTTATTTCCAGGTGCGTGAGTTTGCATCAGAACACAAAATGAAAGTCCACCTCGATGGCGCAAGAGTGATGAATGCAGCAGTTGCTCTTGGTGTTCCTCCTGCCGAAATAACACAATACGTTGATTCCGCAAACATATGCTTGTCAAAGGTCAGCGCTTTTGCAAATAACAAGCATTTATGCCATCTAGCGAATATGGGACTGTGGTAATCCTCTATTAGCCAAAAACAGTTCGACTTCTTTGCTGATTTCCAGTGATTGTTGTGACTGATCCGGAGCAGTAATGTAATGATGTAAGTAACAAGTTCGACTGAGCGTACCGAATGAAAAACCTTGCTTTTTCGCCTAATGTTACCTGACATGCAGTTTGGAAAAATGAAACAAACGGTCTAATTTTCATACTTTTGAAAATGAACTTCAAACTATCTACTAGTTCATCTTTAGAATGTCAAAAGTGCTTGTCCTGCTATTTTTTGGACATTCTATCTGTGAAACCTTACCGCTTACCAGGAATTTCCCGAAGCTTGCCAAACTACTAACCAACACACTTGCATTATGGCATGATTTGTTAAAGTTCAGCAAACTCAAAGCTTTTATAAGCTCTCAAATTATTTTTGATCGCCTATTGCAGATTTTCTAAGTTTTTCTTGAATATTGCTTATAGATCAGTGCTCTTCAACCTTTTTTGTCGTCGTGGAACCCACGATATACTTTCGCATTTGTCACGGAACCCCCATTAACAAAAATTAGAAACAACACGAATTACTTGTAAGAAAATCAAATATTTCGTTATTAGACACTTCAACAAATAAACAGTTATTACAGAAGTTAAAAAGCAAGAAATTTAATGACTCGGTTGTTCTTGCATTTCTTGAATGTAGTTGCTACATTCAGAATTTGGTCATCCGGCAAAAAGAACCTGTATCTCAAAGATGTGTCGTCTCATTTTCTAACTTTGGCAATTGAATTACATTTAGTCCACTTCGGAGCAGGTGCCTCTTTTACATTTGAAACATATTGCTCATCACCGTCCACACCTTCGCTGTTGTTAATATTTCGCTTCACATAAGAAAATACGCTATTTTGCTTCATCTGGCTTGACTGAATAGTAAAAAATTGTGTTTCACACTGTATTTACTTTATTCCCACAAAGGCTGAACAGCAGCTCCAGTCTGCAGTACTCTATACTCAGTCTACTCTACTGTGAACTGTACGTGGGCAACATCGTATAACTGTGATGCAACAATAGCGTTCTTCTTTTAATTGCACAACAATGAACAACAAGTGACGCAACAACTACCAACACTTCTTTTTTGGCTTATAACTGGTAACTGCACTCAACCTCCTGTACAACTAACTGGCCTACTTGGAGTCTGAATGCGGCACGGTGATCTAAAAAACTTCATAATGACGCATCAACATAATGAAGCAAGAAATCATTTCTCCTACTAAACGAGGAATCCTCACGGAACCCCTTATATGTTTTGCGGAACCCTAGGTTTCCGCGGAACCCTGTTGAAGAACACTTCTAGATCAACAAGCTTTTTCACCGGTTCCAATAACTCATTTGGAAAAGAGAGAAATCTAGTTGATAATGTCACAAAAATAACGAAACAAATTGGAATGAAACGCTTTTGTGTAAAACGTTTAAAATCATATTTACCTGTCTATAGAAGGCAATGTGGATAAGCTGAATGCCGTGAATCAGTACATTTTGGAAATGTATGACATTAAGTTTTTTTTCAAAGAAAATAGCCCTTCCAAGCGCTAACCTCTCGACTACGGTGTAACTTCAAGTTGCCATTTACAGGATGACCTCCACGGTTTCCAAAGATAACTACAGTACAATAAAGCTAAAAAAGCGCACAAATTATTTTATATCAGGTTGATTGCAAAGCAAGTTTTTTCGCACAGGGCTTAGGAGCTCCTGTTGAATCGGTGATCGTAGGATCCATAGACTTTATCGCAAGAGCTAGAAGAGTAAGAAAGGTCCTTGGAGGAGGGATGAGACAATGTGGGGTGATTGCTGCCCCCGGCCTTATAGCCCTCACGGAAATGCCAAAGCGACTCCACGAAGACCACGTCAATGCAAAGGCGTTTGCTCAAGGTAGAAATGAAAAATAAATAACATAGATAAATGTCGAATGACGAAAAATTAGCTTTGAACAAAGCGAAATTTCTGGTTATTCTAATGTTAAATGCACAGTATGGTTAACTTTGCACAAACTGGTTTTAGCAACTGTCATCGCATATTTCCCACCTTCAGTATGTTTACATCTACTCAAAATTTTTCAGTTGCTTTGAGGTACTGTTACGCAAAATCATTTTTTGTAACTATCCAGTCCACATACCATAGCCTGCAGCGGAACCAGAAGTCGTTCTTTAGCAAGGCGACTCAAATTTGCTTTTTTAACATTAAACTGTTTCACGGTCAAAATTTCTTGGGAAAAGTGGAATTAAAAAGGTCAGTTTTCTCGAAAATTGGGTAAACCCGATTTCATAATATCTATAAAATTTCGAATAGTTTTGTTCGTGTTGAAAAGACCATGACATAAAAGATGATTCGTAATCTTGTGTAAAACCTTTAAGCATTGCTACGAATATGCATGTAGAGAACCGCAATAACACATTTTAAATTTTTCAGGCGTTCTGGAGCATGGGTCCGGTTACTTGCTTGTTGATATGGCAACAGTGCAAACAAACATGGTGATCATCAATGTCAGCGAGAAGCTGAAGACTGCGTCGGGTAGAACAGCTGCCTCCGAGTTCTGCCACCGGATGGCGCACACTCGCTCAGCGCATGACGTTTCTGTTAAGCTAATACCATTTACGGCCATGCTGGCACGTGCGGTATTTTACAATGCTATTTCATGTGGTGATGTCAGACTGGCTTTGAACAAGTTAAAAACCGTAATTACGGAATGGATTGCTGAAATTGATACTGAAACATAAAGCGATCTTCTTGAGAATGCAATATGCAAGGAAAACGTTAATGGCATTATTTTTGGGTTGTTATANCTTTGGAATTGCATCTAATAAATATCTCTAGTAAATCAATGATTTAAACAACGATGAAGTTATTTAAGGTGCTTGAACGTTTTCGAAAATAACTGCGATCTTGATGTTTTTTCACAGAATGACGAACTGCCTGGTAACATTTTTTCCGATTTAATTTCGGGTTTCACACAGAAATTGTATCTCAAGTTGCATACGCACTTGTACGCTTCAGGAAACTTCATTTTACCTTCAATCGAAGACGAGTAGTTGCATTATTCTAAGACACCAACATCCTAAGTTGGTCTTTTACAAATCTTTTCGCACGTATAAGGCGTGGATTCTGTTTGCGTCCAATTGTTTGGAGCCTAATTGACGTATGCAGCTCAGAAACGTAAACGCTAGAGTCTCTGAACGCGTTTGAAGAATGTTTGGATTTTATGCCATTAAACACTACGAAACGCGACTGCAGCAGCATTTGTATACATTACTTGCGCTAAGCTTGTGAGATTTTGCTGATGACTCTTCAGGTCGCAGATGAATGATTTCAAACTTACTGTAGGATATAGGATGGCTGGCAACATCAGATGAAACTTGAGACACTTTGAGGCAATGCACAGATCAGATTGTGGTTACTTTCAGGGTTAGCAGACTAGATGACCTCATGCTCTTTCACCAATACTTTGTGACAAAGGAACCAGTAAATGTCCATTGCTCGTGTAGAACTTCTCTTTTAAATTATTCTATAGCTTCTGCTTTAGCCTATAATCTATCACTGATGCAAACGTTAAGGCTCCACATAATTGTGATTGAACCGCCACAAGAGGCCTACATGTTTCATCACAAATGCATATCTGGATTGAATGTTGCTGTTGACAAACAGTGACCAAGCCGCAACAAAGAAGTCTTTAAATCTGGATTGCTTCTTACCCACAGTTTGAACTTCAAGGCGCTTAAAATATATACGGTAGGTTATAACTGCCATATTCACGTATTTAGATTTGAAACGGTACAAAAACAAAATCTAGGTCTCTAGGATATTCGTTTGAGGCTTCATTCCAGATTTTTATTTGGTAATTGCACGATAGTTAATTAATTAATCCCCAATGAATCAATTTGCTATTTTTAAGCCATTACTTGCCACCCACAAACGTTAGAAGGCCAATCAAGGGCTCTGAAGAAGTGAATTTTTGCCTATTTACTTCATAGGAAAACATAAATTGCACTTTGAGTGCTTTCTCAGGCCCAATCACGTAATCCAGAAATTTTTTGACCCCACCAACTTATCACATCACCCCCAAAAAGTTCGAACCAAAAATGCACGGAATTCTTTTTCGAATCTACGAAACTTTCTGCTTGTCAAAGGGTTTGAATAATTCTCTAACTCTATCGGCTGGCAAGTTATGACTGGAAAAATAATAAACGATATATTGGCTTCTACGATCCTCAAAGGGTTTTTTCGAACTGCATTTGCTCTCTGACGTTTGGGTATTCATCTGATAAATAATCCAAAATGGATTCTTTTGTCAATACTGACAATTGGTATTTCAAAAATGTCAAGATTTTGGCATAAAAATGTTGCCAAAAAGCTGCCAAACTAATTGGAAAACAGTGATTTTTGGAAATATTAGCCAAATTTGACACAATTTAGCAATCCTGGCAATTACGGATTGACGCAAGCAAGCACATAGCCTATTATACGGTAAAATAATCACGCGTTATGAAATGCCAATTCGTAATCAGGATGTGCATTATGGAATATTTAGAGATTTCAGAATATTCCGGAATTTTTCTTTCGAATCCAGAAAATCGAATCCTATTCCGGAATAACTGCGGACTTGTGAAGCGCTATGCATCGGTGTACGCCGCCTTAGGGACTGCAGGAGCCGATATATCGGCTTTACGGCACGACTTTTACGATAATCCACGAACCACTGAAGCTACGTCGACATTTAGAACATTGGAAGATAATTATTTCATGTCGCATTTTTGAGGTGTTGACGACGTATTTCTGGTGTCATTTGTGACGTCAGACTGGGGAAAACCAAATTTTTGCGCAGCCAAGAAAAGCAGTGGTTATGTTCAAAAACATGTAGATAAAGATGCAAACAAGTTAGAAAAATGGATTCTACATAACAAAATGTCGCCAATGACCCAAAGATTGTAGAAAAATTTTAAAAAATGTATCATTTTTGGGGGTGTTTTTGTCATTTATCGCTTTAAAAATCCACTATTTCCGCTTCCGAACACAAAAAAATCCGAAAACTGCAGAACATGTTGACATCCATATCCTACAACTTTCTACCAAATTTTAAGCAAAAATTTTGAGAAAAAAATTTATGGCAATTTAAAGTCTAAAAAATTGACGAAAATTTGACAAAAAGTCGAAAAAAGTTTCGACATTTTTTGGTTGTATTTGTCGCATTCTTTCTAATGAGCCAAAGTCCGCTATCGGCAACGGTTTTGACGTAAAACCCGAAAACCACTTTTTTCAAATTTTTCCAAAAAAGCCTTTTATCGAACCAAATTTTTCTGGCCCCAGGACAACGGTAAGTCACTTTATTTGGCATTGCTGTTTATTTATAGTCCTTGCAAGGAGCAGAAGCCAAAAAACGCTTCCAAAAAGCTAAAATGTAGGCGTGAGGAGTTTTTCTTGAAGATGACGAAAATTTGTCCGAAATGGGCAAAAAAAAAATAATGCGATTTTCAAAAAAACAAAATTATGCGATGTGTGTTAGAAGCATGGTTGCCTACTGTGCAGGGTGCAGTCAGGGAGACGACATGTTGCAGGAAGAAAATGTTGAACATGTTACTAGCTTTCTCCTTCATTGTTTCAAAGAATCTCTCCAAGCCCCAACTTCACATGTAAATTGTGAAACAATCCTTTGGAATAATTCTGCGGTAAGCAAGGTGTGACTTGAAATACTTCCGTGTGTATCATGCATTGTGCGAAATATTCTTGTCTCACTGAAGGCGATTTGTGAAAAGCTTTGCTCTTGGCTGAATTTAAACTTTTTCTCAAAAGTGTGATTCTTAACTTTTCAGCATTCCCGAGCAAATGAAGAAAAAAGCATCAACTTTTCAGCATTCCCGAGCAAATGAAGAAAAAAGCATAGCAAAGTAATGCTAATGCCGATTACAGCAGCTCAACTCGGATGCTATAAATAAACGTAACCGACTAAAGTTTACGTCTGCTTTTCAAGCTGGTCCTATGTTCAGACAAACATATTATATGCCTGGCAATTTTGGGAAGTGCAGTATTTTTGGTGCTGTTCTGTTTGTAGTGGTTTCTAGTTATAGTGCTGTTGTTAAAAACGTGAAAAAGTGATTTTATAAAACTAGCCAACTACCAACTGCCAAATCTTGCTTTCAATGTAGTGGAAACAAATGGTTGTCAGCCTCAAGCTAAATGTCTCACAAAAATATTTGAAACCTTAACAGTTTGCATGCTTTGGCTTGCCACCTACTTTTTTCAGCCGTTTACTTCAGAACCTGATAATATTTCTTCTTTCTTCTCCAACTGCCTGATTCCTGTTTGATGCGTGAATGTAGTTATAGCTGTTGCGCTGTTTCAGTGCTGGGGACTTTTCTGTGCTGACGGTGTTTATCACCTAACACCTCCTCATAATGCGCTATATGACTAAACATTTTTGATGTGTTTTTCTGTCACCCTTGTGATATGGGTTATGAATCTTGACTCAAAATAAATAATAATACTATTATCAGGGATTTTTTAAGGAAAATGTTAGGNACCCAGTATGGACCTGTAGGGACCCGATTTCTCCGATTCTAGNGACCCAATTTTCTCTTATTCTAGGGACCCGATGACAATTTTCGTTGATTCTAGGGACCNGAATCGGGTCCCTAAAACGCTTTAAAGAAAACCAATTCTAGAGACCCGAATCGGGTCCCTAAAACGCCTTAAAGAAGACTGCTATTATTTTTAACTTCCAACACCCATCTTTTGTGTTACAGCACATGCTGATGCTCTCTATATGTTTTGTGAAAGCCTGGCAGAAACGGCGAGTAAACCTCCTCCTTGGAGACAAGAATTGCGAATGAAAATAATGGAAATGACATTTCAGTATCGTGGAGAATAAAAGACAACATCATCTGTATTTGCTACTCCGCATTTTTTAGTAACAAGAACGTTCCAACATGTTGCCAGTAAAGTATTCACAAAAAGCTTTCTACCCCCGAAAATAAATCTGTACGGTTAACATTTTTCTGTTATTCTGCCATGAGACAGATCCGAGATTACTTGAGAAATAGTCTTCTTAGGCATCCCTGAGCGGTGTAGTGCAAGTAAACAAATCCTGTCACTGTCATTCTCCATATGGGCCTTTGTGAAATGCAGCCATCTGCTAGTAATCTCGCAATCAGCGGTTTTCTTGCCAATGTATTGAGCCCAAATTTTTTCAGTAAGTGGCAGAGAGTGATGACGTTTGAACAACTTCCTTCCGAAATGCAGACCTTCCGAGTTCGAGTCTGCATCCCCACTGCTTCACAAGGATCTTTAGTGCCTGTTTATCGTGTACTTCGTGCTGGCAGATTTCCACGTGTCCACTGACCCCTCCGTGCAAAGCTGATTTCTACTTTTCTGATTTCAACCCACTTTTTACTTTTCACTTAATTGATTTATAACTACCGTGGTTGTTCCATTCGCACCAATCTTAATTGCCTGTAGAATTACAGTTTAGGAGTGATTGAAAAGTACCATACCGCGGTTATCATTCGTACTCGATTATTATTCGAACGCTTTCGTAGGTTTGAACTAAACTTTCGTTTGCTAAAATGAAATTAAGCCACTTAATGTGCGGTCGTCATGATGGTAGTGAAATAATTATTGACCCAGTAAAGCAATTCGGCTTGACATAGCTGGTTTAGATTAAAGCTTTTATTAGCGGGTCACAGTTGTGGAATCAAAATAAATGTATAAAACACATATTTTTAGGGAAGTAATAAAACAACGTAGGCCTGAATTTTTTGTTTGTTGGTTCTCAATCCATACCACGTTTCTGCCTCAGTTTTTGCTGTTTTGAAAAAGTCCCAGTCTGAAAGTTTGAATCAGATCTTGATCTACGAAGTTATCGTTTTGTCTATATAAATGACAGCAACATTGCTCACTTTTTCACTTAGAGTTTTAATCCTCGGGCTTGTAAATTTTAGCACAGACTGAATTTTGAACTAAATTCATTAAACGGTACATGGTTTCAGGGCTCTTGAAACAATAGGATGGAAGTGAATTGTTATTGCATCAACTAAATATTTTTCTGATTTGTATTTGATGGCTCAAATCAGAAAGAATTGCAGAGACAAGCAAAGCGTTTGAATCAAAGCAATTGCAAAGATAGAAAAAAACTTGTTATTTCGGGTAAACGAGCTGTCGTGAATGAGCTGGACCGACAATCACAACCTAACACGTGAGTGCAGTACATCTACTTCGTCACAATAAGGCATCAGACAAATTATGATATGGATATTTCCGCATTGAGACATGATATTGTGGAAACTGTGGCGATGGAATATTATTCTGCAATGTGAGGAATTCTGCTATTTTTCGACAAGAACCGATTATGTTTTGATGCACTGCGGTTGATATTTAAAGAAAAATAATAGTCACCTGGTTAAATTTTTCCAAAATCACCTGGTTAAATTTTCCAAATTAAAGTAACTCGCAGTGTCAGGAATAGGGAAAAACAAAATCATTCAAGGGAAGCATTTTCGTTAGGTCTCTTGTCAAACCCACTATTCATATTTCGGTGCGACAAATGTCTCGGCTATCTCAACTACAAATTATTGAAAGCACACACTGCATAATCCGGCACAGGTTATCTCGCGTTTTTAACTCCAGGCTTCATTGAAAGTCATATTCAAGTCACGCGCACCTTTTNATTAATCTTTATGTATCAGGGTTTATGTCACTAACCCTAACAGTGAACGAAGCATGCAGCAACCCNCGGTCTGCTGAATTATTTGCCACTCCGCCGCAAAATATCTTCTGCATAAGTTTGCGATCAGCGGTTGGAGGAGTTTCGAAGGCTTATGACGTCAGTGCTCACTGCGACAATTCCACCTTGACATGAGAGAATGTTAAATCCTCATTACGTCACGCTTAGTGTCTAGAAAATGTTTTAAAAATGTATAAGATGCAAGTCAGATTCATGATTTTTTAACAGTGAACAGCAGACAGCGAAACTGTGATATTTGTAGGTGGAGTTTTGCAAGACTTGGGGGTAATGCTGAATGTTGTCGATATGTCTTGAATCACCGTGCGTCGTGCTATAAAAAGCGTGTGACAGATTTGAAACTCTTGATACATTAAACATTTAATCCGGTACCGGTTTTCCTTCACAAAGTGACAGAAAAATGCTGCATGATGTAGGTTTTCTAGAAAGGTGTTTTATCTGATTTGATCGTTGTTTCCGACGGTGAAAGAGCACAATATTTTTCGTCCCGAAAACTGTTGCCTCAGCTGGGGTAAACATGTTAATGTAAACGTCTGATTACTTAACAAAACATGCAGTTTCAGAGCGTTTGTTATTTGATGTATTGCATCTACTGTAGTAAATGCATCAATGCTGGGGCATGCTGCATAATCAAAAAAGGTAGTGGGAAAGACTTGACGTTATTTGCATTTTGTCGAAGCGTCTGGGGCTGGGGTCAGGAAGGGAAGCCTCTGCCCCCAACCTTGAAATCGTTGGTGAAATCAGGTTATTAGGAGAGTTTTTGGAAATATCTAGCTAGGTGGAAAGAAAACGGGAGGGATTTTTTGAAAAGTAAGAGGTGAAGACAATTTCAGGAATGTTCAGATAAAAACAAAAAATAACGGAAATTTCGTCTGCATTTAAACAACATAGATGCATTCTTACAAAAACGTCCAGCCTTAAAATATAAGCAAAGAGACATTCTTGATGTCAAACTACATCTCACCGCTGAAATGCACTCATCAAATACATCAAGGTTTGTTTACAACATATATATTAAACACCTTTTTGCTTACAGTAAGTTCATAATTAAGTAATACTGCTCCATCACAAGATGAAATTTTGAGGAGTTTTCAATCACATTAATATTTGTTTTAGTGAAATTGTGAAATGTAATTAAAAAAAAAAGTTCCTTGCTGATTACAAATTTGCTATAAGAGCATTTTTTATTACAAAAATGACGAAATTGTGGTACGTGGGTAGTCTTTGTCCAGGGAAAACCAAATTGATTACTTTTGATAGTTCCCTTACCAGGAATATAATAAACGTCTACAGATATAAAGATATGAAAACAATGACCCATGAAACATTTTTTTAATTGAAAACCCTGAACTAAACTAATCTGTTGGAAACGAAACATCCATAACTTTCAGTAAATGAAATCATGAAACTATTTTGTGACACAAGTATGTTTACTGAAAGGTTATGAAGTGATCGTTTTTACCCATACATTTCGAAACATGCAGATCCCTATAAAAATTGGACAAAGATGCATACGCCTGTAGAAATGATAGATGGCCCACAAAAGAGGCAGCAAAAGTTGTTCAGAAATACAGCATGATTGCCCAAGATCAGATTAATCATTTTTTTGAAATCCCAGAGAAAAGCGGTGAGAATTTTCAACGTAAAGCTTATGATTTGTAGGGGTAAATGAAAGATGCAATTTTCAAAATATTTCCGACGGATTTTAAGCGTTGTCAAGTAAATGAGTAAACCTATGTACTAGTTGACACGCCTTTAAACTGTAACCAGTTTTGATCTTTCCGATCGATATGGATGGTATTGCAGATGCTGTTTGTTTTCTGACAATTTCATGGTTCGATCTATGAGGAGGAATGCAAAGAAAGAGCTGCTTTGCGAACTACATTTGCGCGTTTCACCCACTCTTACCGCTACAACATCATTAGAACACAATCCGGATACTTTTCTACAACATTCATGCGTTGTCAAGGAATCTCATTACGTGCTCTCAGGGAAACGTTTCAGAAATAATTGCACCATGCGCAAAAGCATGAAACGTTTCCGAATACCTGCAATCTTTGTGCAGTTACTTCTATGAGTACAAGTGACAACTATTATGGAAAGAGACTGCATGAAAAAATATGAAAGGATTTTATTTGCCAATACAAGCATAATAAACCTTTTAGGTTGTCGTTGAAGTTACTTAATTTGCTTTTATAGATCTGCTGCAATGGTCAAACTAGTTGCGTTAGCCTTTACTGTCTATTTTGCCACCGTGTGTTTTGTTCTCTTGATTGGAATCGCCAAGCAAGTACAATCTGCAAAGTTCGATTGTTTGGATTTCAAACCACGGTCTATGTGCGACGTTTACGAGGGTAAAAATTGGCTTAAAGTTTTATATAATTTTGCAAACGCGATTAGTTTGTTAATGGTAAAGTTAAACTTTTGTAAAGTGAATTTGGTAGTTTTCAAAGTTTAGGATCGAGCATTGGTGTCAAACAGGAAAACTCTTATCAAATTTATATGCCGCAGTATTGACCAAAAACGTTTTGCAGCCAAAAGGAACACATGGAATGAGAGCAATGAAACAACTGTAGAGTCTTACATTCATGAACACCTTCTCTGACGCTCTATCTTAATATAGTAACATCAGCTGCAA
>JGI24022J15233_10002108_pt1 | contig 18070 bp, 10 predicted proteins | sample Ectturendosymbi2_FD_15233 | JGI IMG/M metagenome (IMG submission 15233) | reverse complement strand
TTCGCGGCCGGCTTCTTGGTCTGTTTCTTTACCGTGGTCTTCTTGGCGCCAGTTTTCTTCTTTGGTGACGACGCCTTTTTGGGTTTGGCGGCAGTCTTCTTCTTGGTGGCAGCAGCTGTCTTCTTTTTCGATTGAGCAGCTGCTTTCTTCGCTTTCGCTTCTTCAGTAACTTTGTTGATCTTGAAACTACCACTAGCACCAGTGCCTTTGGTTTGCGTCAATGCCTTGTTTTGAACCATGCGAACCAGTTGCAACTTAACCTGCGTGTTGCAGTTGTCACCGACCTTGTAGCTGGCGGCAACATACTTGACAATCGCTTGTTTTGAAGAACCCTTGCGGTCCTTCAGCGCATTAATTGCAGCCTTGATCATTTCATTATAGGGGGGATGCTGTGCGGGCTTCTTTGGCACTTTGGGCTTCTTTTGAGCCTTGGGCTTGGCAGCTTGGGTTTGCTGTGCATCCATTTTCACTGTATTCAGAGTTTGCAATGCGAAATCGCAACACTATTAATTATGCCTGAAGAGCAAAGTAAAGGGTTGAATGCACAATATAGTTTCTAAAAAATTAAATAACGAAAGCCTTTTTTCTACGATACTGTCTCTTAGTTAGGACAGGGTCTCCAAACTACGGACCGCGAAACCATTTTGTCAATAATGAAAGAACATTACATTACATTGTATGAAAGAATTACATTACATTGTATGAAACATTACATTGTATGAAAGAACATTACATTGTATAATGAAAGAACATTACATTGTATTCACGAAGAATTTGCTGATCTGGTAAAATGTTATATCCTGAAACAGTTACATTGCGTAAGATGTCCGACCCTCGAACCGTTGGGTAATGGCATGTGTGGTTCTCCGGCAAAAACGTTTGGAGACCCTGTCTTAGATTAACAACTTCCTTGTTCTTTTTTATAATCAGCCTGTTTGTTTGCATATTTCTAACAGATGAGTATAGGTCACATCGGTTGCGCTCACTGCAACTTGCTTACGTCCTTAAAATTTAACAATTTTCTTTAACAAAAAACTTAACAAACGTGGCCGCGCACCGCAACAAAGTTGCGACGTTTCGTGAACACGCAAAATACGAAAAGCATGATGATGGATGGAGTCCTACCCCTGGCCATATTTCCGACCGCAGCGCATATCAATGAAATTTTTAAGACTAAGGAGTTTTGATCGAACCGTAACTTGCGCAAAATTGTTCTTATATTTAGAAGCAGGGCTGTTTCAAGCGACTTTAAAACCTTGTCTGCGCAATGATTGTTTAACACCTTGCTACGTCATAAACGATACATCACTGCAGTTCCTACGATAAATTCTCTGTGAACAGAACGTATAATCCATTTTCTTGTCTATGGTATGTATAACCACGCAAGCTTAACGTTACGAAACTTCTCAACGCTCGAAAGCTGCTCTCGCAAATCACACTTGCTGAACGACTCTGAAACCAATGCAGTTGGTCACGCTCGATAAATACGGTCGCGAGCATTGCTTTACGGACGCCTTCGAAGCGCATCGTATGCTGGTTGGGAAAGACGCACAGACAGCTATGTACTGTACCCTGTACTAAGTACATTGGAAAATTAATTAAAAATTTTGTCATTCATTTCATCACAATCGAAAAATTTCTTATTGGTGTTGCGTAAATATTATCTAACTTCAGTATTCTCAAATTTTTAGTTATAAATGATTGATTTCGTTTTGTTTAAAACCATTTATAATACCCTACCAAAGTTAAAATGTTCCTTAATTAGAGAAATGCGAGATTATGCTTTCTTAAAGACGTTAACAGACGTGTTTACCTCTTTAAAACAAACATCAATCCATAAATGAACAATTTGTATTGACATCTGTGGATACTGAAGGGATTAAGTTAGAGTTTTTCTTTGAAACGAAGCTTGTGATTCGAACTGCATAAGCACAAGTATCCTAGAATCGCATCACATCTACATTGTACTTCAAGCATACATTAGATAGGAGCTTACGCAATGCAGATTGCTTTATGTACAAAAGCTACACTCCCGCAGTTTCTTCACAGCAATAATATTTATTAATTGCAGCACTGCGAGATAACGAAATGTATTTGACTTGCAAAACAAATCCTTCGTTCCAGGCAATGTCGGTGACTACTTGTACTCTTACATGAAATGGGTGCTGTCTGGCCGCTGCGGGATGACGGACTGCATGGACGTAAAGCACAAGGAGGTTACTAGTTCAAATGCTGATTATAAAAAGTTGACTACGTTGTAGTTCTGTTCACTGTCTGTCTTGCATATGTCGTGTAAGCAGATAGTACCACATGGTATTAAAAATATTTTCCCCTTCATCTGCATCAGAGTGCGTTTCAACGCTTCGTTTTACAAAGCTTGACTCGTATTCAGTGATGATATACTCCATTTTAGCTAGGCGTTAGGCCTCACAATTTCAAGGCTACATCCTAAAGTTTTCGCGTTTTTTGCCACTTTTTGAGCAAATGCTTGCTCAATCTCGAAGTGATTTTCGTTTGCACCACGTTAGGCTGTCATCTTAAAAAATTACGACATACGTCTCAAGCACATAGTAATTGTTGTCGCTTTAAAACTAATTATTATAGTGATTACCGAACACCTACCATTGCACAGAAGATTTTAAGCTCTGTTGGCCTGTGACCCAGTCTCAACGTTTTACCAAAGATTGGAGTACAAAATGCGATTATCGCATGCCCTTCAGGATGTCAGGAAATTTCTATACTTCAATTTTTTAAAGATAAATATAGGTTCCCCTCCTAAGCCTCGTTTGCAAATTTGAGTTTATTAGCCACGTTATGGGATTAGTGATGTTTATATTCAGTAATGACGGCTTGCTCTTCGCATAATTCATGATGAAGTTTAATTCTGTGTCTTCAGTCTTGTGGAAACAACTCCAACTCATGCAAAGATTATGGTGATGTAAACATTCCGTTTTAAAACAAGGCATTCTGCTAAAGTGGTAGTGTTAAAAAGGATCGAATGCGATTGGCTTTATAAACGTGAAAAGGTCCAACATAGGTTATCGTTGTCTGTTGCTTGAAACCTCAAAAGGAACAGTTCCCACAACAAAGGCTGCCTATAAAAAAAACTTTTCCAGGATTAAATAACTTTGCCTTTGTTGTTGATCCACGCTGTAAAAATTCCTGCTGAAGAAAATTGAACCTTTGCAGGTTTTCTGCACAACTCGGAAAGCTCTAAATTGATCAACACAAATTTTCCGCGGGTCGCAAAATCTATTTCGTTGTACAGTAATCTGGAAACAATTCTGGAACGACAATTAATTATACCGAAGCCGGGTTTTTGCAACATTTTCTGCGATAGAGAAAGCTCTCACGGGCCACAGGAAAAGCTCTCTCGGGCCGCATGCGGCCCGCTGGCCTTATGTTGTGCAGGCCTGCTTTAGAAATTAAATGTTGCTTAATTAATGCAATCCAGCTCGTTCTATTACACCAGGGTTCTCAAACTTTCTATGGCTATGTATCCATTTAGGATTTCGATGGATGAGCATGTATTCCTAAAATTTCTTATGACGAAAAGCTGAAGAAAATAACAAAACTATATTTACCAATAAGCATACAATGATTTAAAAAAATAATATTCATTGATATACATATCAATAATTCGAAACGATAACATATAAACATATTTTCCCCTTATATTGCTAACGTTCAATGTAACCCTTCAGATAGGCAAAGGTACTCCTGAGGGTACATGTACCCCAGATTGGGAAACTCTGTATTACACTGACAAAGGTTTTTCTTGGATTTCAGTGATTTGGATACAGAAAAAGACTGCGGTGTTTACAAAGACACCTACAGCGTGTTAATAATAAGCCGGGCAGACATTTTATTCAAAAGTGGCCCTCTACGAAAAATTGTTACAAGAAACTTTTACGCGCAGAAGGCGTGCCACAAAATCTTGGCAACACCCAATAAAAGCACCAATGATCCAGGGGAAGGTGAACGACGTCCTAAAAGAAGCATTGCCACATTGGTCGACGTTTTCAGTTTAGATATTTAAAGATAAAACCAAAGCCAGTTACAAACATGAGTGTGTTGATTTCAGGTCAGACGCACATCTACGAGTGAAGCTTGCGAAAGAGAGTTTCCTTGTTGGTAAGTCCACAGATCAGATGCAATGGCGTTTTAATTGGCAGGGCGCAAACCAGATTAGCGACGGCTGCATCCACTGTCCTGGTATTAGGCCAGTCATTGACGTAAATCGTTTCCAGTCATGTGTGAAACGACGGGAGTGAATGAGCGCTAATCTTCCGGCAAACGCACGCAAAACTTTCAGCGGGATCGTTTTAATTCCGTACGCCAGCGAAGCAATAAACAGCTTCGAAGCAGCTGCTTTAAGTCGGTGGATCGAGCCGACATGTGCTTGACGTTTGCTGCAAATCGTCAAAATCTACCAGGACGAGCAACAACTGGTTGTTCAAAAGTTTCACAGACGGTAAGCAGATGCATGTAGAAGCCACTGATGTTAAAGCTGGTCTTCACAAAATTGCCAAAGGTGGGATAAGAACCGACAAAACTTGTGAAAGTTTCGGGTTCACTTGATATGGTAGAAAGCATCGCTACAAATGAACATTTTCTTTTAAAAAATGTTATTGCGTTAAGTAGATTGAATTGCAAAGATTCTAAATGATATTTGGTTTTGTATATTTTACTTTGAAAAAATTTTGATAATATGAAGATGGTGAACATTTTCTTGAAAAAGCTTTCAAAAACTCCGCATAGAACAGTACGGAATTTATAACAAGGTAACCTAATTTTATTGCATACAGAGAATGCTGAATGTTTAGTCTGAAGTGGACAAGTAACATTGCAAAACATAGTTCAATAGATGAATTTGGAAAATGTTTGATCAGGTCACCGTAATTTTTATGCACTGATGCTTGAAGGCCTCTATTTCAAATTTGAAAGGAACAGATAGGCCAAGGTTCACACCTACACAGAAAAGATTACAGATTTTTTCAATTGTCGACGTTAACCAATATGTATTTGTTTCTAAAGCGAACAACAAGTGCCTATGCCATAGAAACAGTAGTAAAGTATTAATGGTAATCTCGATACGCCAACGTGAAACAAATTTCTCGGCCGTCAGCAAACATTTTGTAAAGCTGATCTTCATGTCCTGTCCCACCGTGAGCAGGATGAGAGCGAATCCGTTAAGAAATTTGTTCCTATCACTAAAAAACTCGTATTTCTACACATTACCAAATGAAAAGATATTAGATCCATTCGAAAACGTTTTACGGACTCAAACAGCTTGTTGGCCAGTACAGATGAAACGTGCATGACTACTATCTTTGGTTATGACTGTTTCTCCGGAATTTTCCTGCAGATCTGTAGCTGTTGTTGATTTGAGATATTGTTTTAGAGCAAACACAAAATAGTTCTTTTTCAAGAGAAACAGGACACCGAAACGTCAGCAGATACAAGTTGACTGAGTTTTCTAGTAGGGAATCCTTTTCCAGGTGATTATCTCCTCAAAGTTTGATCATGCTGGCCGAACTGTAATTAAACTTGCCACTGTAATGAAGACAAATGCCAATAAATTTCGTTTAGGTGTCGAAGTCTGTTGGATGACCAACAACACTTGCGTCACAAGCTGTTGTATACCGAATTAAAAATCGATGTAACGACCTAGACCAAAGATGAATTCCAAGCTGACAAGAACACATGAGACAGAACGAGCAGCAGTTCAATTTTAATTACGCTGCTTAGATTCATCAAGGACCACACTCGACATACATGCATCATTTCCTCACTGTAGCTTGTCGGTTTGCTTCCGTTCATTTCACGTCTAATTCTCAGCACGGATTGGCAGTGTATGCAAGGAGTGGTAACACACTTCGATGATAAGTATTGTAAGATAAAAAAATGTCTGTAACATCAAATAACGCCACAAGCAAGCGCGAAATAATTAAAATTAAAACAAGAGAAAAGTTGACTGTCAGACGTACAGTAAGTCTAGCGAGTCCCTACTTTAACATCTACCCTACAAGCAATACGCTGATGCAATTTTTGTTTAAGGAAAATGTTAGGTACCCGGTATGGACCTGTAGGGACCCGATTTCTCTGATTCTGGGGTCCCAATTTTCTCTTATTCTAGGGACCCGATGATAATTTTCTCTGATTCTAGGGATCCGATTTTCAATTCTAGGGACCCGATTCGGGTCCCTAAGACACCTTCAAAAAACCCTGCGCTGATGTATAGTTTCAAGGGTGAAAAGTGTTTTTGTCTGCAACACGTTCGACTGCGTTGCATTCGCTCAGTCAACAGCACATGGCTACGCAAGCCGGATGAGGCTGTGTCACGCGACCAGCAGCCCTGCAGTGGATCAGCAGACCTTGATGTAACTGCAAAACAAACTCGTGCGGCGTGGTAAACAGCTGATCAGGTCACGTGAGCGAGGGAAAATTCGATTCGAAAGATAACCCCGCGCGCGGAATGTTGTTCAAAGCGAAGAGGACGTTGAATCTGGCGGCGCAGTTGCTTCTTTTTTCCTCTGCGCTGTTGTCGTCAACGCTGCAATTGCTTTTTTCCCTTACGCAGTGAGCTTTTTGCCTCTCGTCTTGTTTCTGCCTTTCCTTTTGTTGTTTTTGTCTGGCAGTCGCTCTGATAAATTCTCTCCTCTTTTATCTTTATTTCCTTATTTCCGCTTTCTGGCGTGACGCACTTGTTTTCTCGGACCGGGCGGCGGATGTTCGAAAATAAGCGTGGTCGTGGAAAGCAGCGACTGATTTTACAGTGTTTGTCGAGCTTGCCGCATACTTTCTCAACGCCGATTTCCACGCAAACGCTACTAGGATCAATCATGAAAGGCAGTTTTTGCCACGAAGAAGTCTATTTGTTGTGCGCATTCCAATAGTTTGTGAAGGCAGGTACACGCGTGGAGCTGCTGTCAGTCATTCCCGTTAACGAACTTTAAATTGAGTGTGGCGCGAAAGCTGAAAAATATTTTCTTGGATAATAATGTTTGGACTTGAATCACAGGAAAATATTTTTCAAAACAAATCACCTTTTTTGTTTCCACTGGGACTTTCGCCGAAAGCGCATACTTCGATGTTGATGCCTAATTTTCAATTGTGATCTTTTCCATGTCTTGCAAGCGACTTAAATTTTGAAATGCTGAATTGTAACAATTCACTGACAACTCGAGAATGAAATCGTTCCACTGTATGTTCAATAAACAAGAGGTGTCTTGCAGATCATCACAAACAATTGTTGTGCGAAACCCTTGCGTTTGCTTCTTCACGTAAACAGCACTGAAGAAGTGATCACGGGTGCTCACATACTACCGAACTGTTTATGACAGCATAACCGAACTGTTTATGACAGCACCATCGTATCAGAGCAACACCTTTGGTTTGAAGCTGAAGGCGATGTTTTGGAAAAACACAGGTATATTTCAGGCGCTCCAAGTCACGTCTTCGACAACCCTTACCATGTGACTTAAATGTCATGACGTGTTCAACTGGTATTGATTTATTCACATGATTTTAAAAAACAAACAGGTAGCTCAAGTACAACATAGGAAACGACTACGTTTTAGTAGGACAAAAACATCGGTTGCGTTTGTCAAAAGTGTTTGACGTTTTGCTCAGCACCATAGTCACTTGTTCAAACCATAAACTTGTCGCTTGAATAACTACATTAACTCAAATAAATAACTTTGAATTTCGGGTTTATAGAAAATTCATGTCGAAAACCTTGGGTGAATGCAGTTGTAAATATTTGCATGCAACCTTGCTGTTTTAAAACTGGATATTTAGAAGCAAAGCGCAAGTTTTAATGCCATGCGCATTTCTGAGCCATCAACAGTCATGAACACACGGAACCTTACACGTAGTTTTTGCATACGCTGAATGAAAACACGACTTTAAAAGAACATTGGCAGGTAATAGAGCTGCAAAAGATTGCATCCACGCAGTTTGCTTATTCCAAAATCTAAGCGATTTCAAATGTGAAGTCAAGTTTTCGTGATCTTTGTTCGCCTGATTCTTGGTCTGTTGCTGTGTCGTCGCCAGGTGCAGAGACGAGCGTGTTGGTTGTACTTTAAGCCTCTGTATCGGATCAGAAGAAAATGGAAAAAGCTCTGAGGATTTATTCGAATGTTTGGTTTTATGTCAAGCAACGCTTCTAAATATTTTTGTAAAAACTTTTATCTTTTCAAAGGAAACAAATCGCTTGAGAGCTGCTGCACGTTCACCAAGATCTATTGTAAGGCAGTAACCTTTCATTACAACGCTTCGTAAAGAAAAACTCGGACAGTTTAGTATGTTATAAAAGTTTTGTATGATAAACGCACTTTATTACTTTTCATACAAATGTCATTTATAGTATAATAGTTGCGCAAAACCTGATTAATTTAGAAAATACAACAAGTAGTACGCACATTACGTTGCGCGCGGACGGACCCACGCCACCGGTTTTATTTATCGTTTCGCGGGCGTCCGTAAATCAAGCTTGGCTGGTCACGAAACGTAGCAAAAGCGTCACCACCTCTTCAGCTGGGAAATGGTTCAGACGGGCTTGCTACACGTGATCATCTTTCCAGTTATTTGAGCCCATTGTAACATCCGCTTACAGGCTGTGGTTAAGCTGACTCATGTAGCAAGTCGGCAATACGCCGGGATAGACAATCAACGTTGAAAACATCAGACCTTTCTCACTCCATCGTTTGTTTGTCACGACAACAGGAAAAGAACCTGACAAAAATAACCCTAGAAACCGGCAAGGTTTCAGAGCAATGTTTTGCAATCTTTCGTGTACCACGGCCCTACAGCAACCCACTGTAATCCAACGACCCCTATCTAAAACTCGTATGAAGCAAATGTAATACAAATTTGTGCATTAAATACCTACTCGCGACCCCTCCCAAATAGTTCACGAGTCACGACAGCTTTGGGGGCCGAGACCCCAGGTTGAAAACCACTGTTTTAGAGGTTAATGCTCGTCTATGTGTTGCGTGACTGCGCCTCATGGCAATCTGGGCAGTATTGCTGTTGGATATCGTATTTTTGAAATTACGAACTACAAAGGTATAATCACAAAAGGCCACCAATTCATGGCTCTTTCACCGATTGACAGTGTCTTGCTGTGAGTTGCTGCGATCGGTGGGAGGTCACCTCTGCAACTCACGAAAGCTTTACGATGCATGCAAAATTGACCTGGTCTAGGTTTTGGTGAGATACTCTTTTGGCACGCCCAAAACCTTTTCCGACCCACCCCCGGCGTAACTCCCTTGGGATTCCATTCTAGTTTGCCAGCTTCACGTATCGTGTGCCGGAAATGCGCTTACAATTTGAAAGGCAATTCCTCGAGAAAAGCGTAAAGCTTGATTGCTGAAATGGGGAAGCCTTTCCCTTGCGAAAAAATAAAAGGGTGCTGCATTTCTTGCAGGCAAGGGTTATTCACATCACAAATCAACCTTTTCGAAGATTTTCAAAAGTTTCCGATTTTGAAGAGGCAGAAAATTTTGGTCTCGCTTTGCTGATTACGGCTTTACTGATTAAAATGGGTTGAAAGAATTTGTTCAATAAAGAAGCCATACTCTGATGAATTAAGGTTGTTGAGGCAACTGCTGATTATTTGACTCAGTGTACGGAAACTCAGAAAAATGGTTAGTTTTTGATGACGTCAGACGCTTATTGCCCTGTACATAAAATGCCTGCTTATTGACATCGTACATGGGGAAATCATATTTGTGCCAATCATCGGGAGCAATTAGGTGGGGCACATGGTGGAGGTGTCCCCCCACTATTTCAGACGGCGGGGATATATAGTATGTCATGTTCCCCCCACTTCTGCATCGACCCGATGAATATATCGGTTTCACATCAAGCTGTACCCCCTTATTTTGCAACAAAATTGCGCCCATGGTGCCAATATAAGGTAAGGGCTGCATACGATTGTTAGTTGATCTGTAGAGTACCGAGTCATGCCGCACTTGTTGATTTGCTGCATAGAAAAACGCTCTTGTTTATTATGGGATATCTTGTTTGCAAAATTTAATTACGAAAAGTTTCTGCATTATATTCTACGCAATGCTGTATCATCTATTGACTGTGTGAGCCATTATTTCGTCGCAAAAGCAATACATTGCTTTGACCACATTTCGTTTCCATAGCCAATGTCCTACAATATTAATTGTTTCAAAAAACAAGAACACTGCTTGCGTTTGCTGAATGTTTAATTGAGGTGACGTCATTGCTGTTAAATAATTAAAAATCATATACCGTGCACTTTCAATTAAAACGTCTGTCTTTGTATATCGTAACATGTTGCGGCAGAATGAATAGAAATACCATCTTGAGGCAGGCGCTCTAAATTCATGCAAAACAAAGCAAGGCAAAATCCTACGTCAGTGCCTTACCAAGTTGTGTGAAAAGCAACAAAGCAAAAAATTTATATTTTAATGAAAGGAAAACTTTTTTTTTATTTTAGCATGATTTAAATTACTTTTTCAAACTTTGGGCTGTTTTCGTTTCCACAGCAAGGTTTCATGAAGGTTGAGACGTAAAGTACGTCAAACTTTAGTAGAAAAAAGTTGCAGTTGGGCTATTTTTCAATGCGAGACGGAACATTATTTCTGCCAAAACATTATATTTTCCACAGCTCTTTGCATTTTATGGATGTTTCCCATAATATTTCGGGCAGCACACACACTCGTACTAAACTGCTGGGAGTTAAAGCTCCACTTCGGTTATTTACCGTTTCGACGGCGTACGAAACCAACGCATTCTCCCGCTTTTTTACTACGGTTGTTGACAAAAGTGGCGCCGCAAGTTTGAACTGTTCCGCTTTGTTCGGGACGATTTGTTCCACAGCTTTGAACAGTGCAAACACCGCCGCCTCGACTTTTTGTTGAATTTCTCTTGGTCTGTGACTATTCCTTTGCCACAGGCTAAAGATAATTCAACGAACACCACACCAGGGAGTGATTGGTATTGAAATTATCTTCTGAACATCAACAAACAACTGTAAAGTAGGGTGCATTTAATGACAAAGTGCGCAATAGATTACAATCTGCCACAGGTTAAGAGTTCTTGAAATTTTGACACACATGAATTCTCACGAACAGCTATAGGCCGAGTTGCAGCACAGTGAGCACATCTGACAAACATGCTTGTCATCTAGTCAAACCTGGTCTCAACCGGTTAAAATTCCATAAGCACATGTTTTAACGTCCAGTTTCTTTATGTTGACATAAAAGTTTTTTTATGTAACAACCCTTTACTAGCAGTAGCAGCACAAAGTCTTCGTCAAGTGAACCAGCATGTTGCAAACGCAACTATGTGATATTTAGTACTGGCTAAAAATTAGATTCGTTCCTCCAAAATCACTGACGAACAATTGTGTGGTAGGAAGAAAGAGAGCAAAGCGGTCTCGACATTTTCCGAAGGAAGGGAGTGTTCCGGTGTTTTTGCATAATTTCTGTTGCCATGTCATTTGCTGCAAAATGCATTGCCAGAAAAAATACATTGCCTGTTAAAATGGCAGTTACAGAACAATCTTGTTGCGTCGATACTCGACTGCAGCAAAACACGTCGTGGTTTAAACTTAAAGCCCTCCATGCTGTATTTTTGATACAACTTAATTGTCCAGAGTCAATCTACTGATTTACTTGAAGGATTCCTGCCCTGCTGGTAAGAAAAGTCTTTACCTTTTGCCATGCATCTATTCTGACAAAAATGAAAAGTATTTTCTAATTTCTCTAAACGTTTTGTTCTCGACGGTCGCAAAGCACTTTATGCGTTTATGTGAAATATTTCAGGAAGTTATCATTTCTTAAACCAGTGGTTCCCAAACTTGTTCGAGCCGTGAACAAAATCATAGTAGCGATTATGTCTTATTACCCTCAATATTTTGCGTCATAAAAAGAATACTACAGAACAACATTGTGGTTTTGGTTCCGCGTTAGCCTACCCCTCGAAGAATTGTATATTACTCCCAGGGGGTAATTAACCCCCAGTTTGGGAACCACTGTCTTAAAGAAAGGAACAAATGAACTTGCTTGTTGAGCCACTCATTTTGCAAGCATAAAGCAACAACACCGTCGAACAAAAAATCGGTTCTTTTTAAAACGTTTCAGAATCTTCTTAGTTTGTTCAATTAGGTCCAAACGTTGACTGAAAACGTATGCCCTTCTGCATGTGGAGTGTACAATCATTTCGATTCAACAGCCGCACAGTACGCTAGCAAACGTTTCAGATTAAATATCTGCATGTGCAATAAAATCTTCAGCTTCTTCTGTATAATACGTTTAGAGTGCAGAATTCAGCCAAGTGAATACCTCATTTAAATGCTCACCAAATCGGGAGATCAGCAGCTTATAGAATAGCCTGCAAAAGTTCAAATCTAGCTTTGGAGCATCTGAAACATTCAATTGATTGAGTGCGATTGAGAAATTTTCGGCTGATAATTGCAGACTTTTTCTGTAAATCAAACTCCATAATGGTTAACAGATCATTAAACGTATTCTAGCTATGACGCTGCATCAGCTATAAGAATTCAGCCAAGCCTGTGCACTAGACCATCTGAATTAGGCTACAAGAAACTTTGTTTCTTCTGCAGAAGCAAGAAAGATTAAACTAAAAAGAATTTATATTTACAGTTGCTTCCAAAAATTGAATCGTTAAGTTGTTATTAGTAGTTTTAGTGCATGTCTAATTACCGTGACAAAAAATTTCGTTAACTGATGATTTTAATGCTTAACGTTAGTTGCCCTTCAACGAGCTTTTTGTGCCCATCTGTGTGAGTTAATGTGTTATTCTCGAGCAAAAAAAAAAGGAATATATATTTGCAAATACATTTATGCACTTGAACATAAGTTGTATTTTTTGTGGAAAATATTTTTTTTCGAGATGAGGCTGTTTCTTAGTTTATAAAGCTAAAATTGTGTCTCCGTCTACTTTCAACTGTGACAGTGAGTTGTAGTTGGGAAAGAAAGGGCGATTGCTTTCACTACAAAAACCGAATGTCTATGATTGAAAAAAAAATTGTGAAATAAAGACTTGTATTTTTGATATTTCGCAAATTTTGTAATTTTTTTTCACCCAAACCATATATATTTGAAGATTTTTAAAAGTTGCAGACGCACAGACGCGATTTGCTGATTGTCGGCCTCAGCGCTACGTTTCGCTTCGCAGGCGTCCGTAATCGCTGTGGGATTTATTTATAAATCTGTAGCAAGAAACGCATGCGTTGTCGTGTAACCCAGTTGGAGGTGGTGGAAGTTTGTTGGATAGATGTTTCGTTGGCTGATTGATACGTGTAGTTGCGCTAAATGGGATGACGAATAGGCCTTTTACTGTATGGATAGCGGCTTGTAAGGCTGACGCCCACTTCATTGCAAAAAGCCAGATAAATCATGGCTTAGATTTAGAAGCGCTTGTTGTAGAAACATGCAGTTAGAATGTACAGTAGACAATTGGTATTCGGAATGCTTTCCTGCCTAAAAATTAAAATATTTCATATTGATAACGTGGTAGCGTGCAGAAGAAGAACAGTGTAACACTGTTGTTGCCACTGGGCTCAATCATGTTAACATCAGATTGCTGCCATTTTCAACATCAGGTTTTTACATTGCAGTTTAACATAAGCTAAATGCTTATTACCAATACCTGGCAAAGTGCGATAATTCTCGTTAAATCCGAAACAGAGAGGTATAATTGTCATTGAATGGAAACGTCGGTTGTTTATGTGTAACTTGTATGTTATTCCCAATGCTATAAAGAGAGCTTTAGTTTGGAACGATTACCAAACATACCTTCTGAATCTAACTTAGTTTCATCCGAAAAGTATAGAAAATTTGGGAAAAAAATAACAGTTCGGTCAACATCACATTTGTTGCCAAAACATCAGACATCAGAAATTTGTCTCAAAACATCAGATCTGATGTTAAAACATCAGAAGTGGTAACACTGGTGCAGAATGTATCTGGCTTCCACAAAGCAGTGCTTTGTGATTCCATTTCAGGTGCAGTTTGAGATGAGATTAGGCTTACCAGAGGTGTTGCCTTGCGCTTGACACCATGGTCGGTCAGTTTTCGCAGACGTTTTCAAAACTGTTAGCGAGGAGTTGGTGATGTTCCTTACCTATGCTGAGGCAGTGTTCGTCTTAATCGCAGTGTAGAGTGTTGGTTTTTGCGACATTAAAAACGTGTTCTTGTTGTTTTGCAGAAAGTTGAAGTTATTTAACTTCGCTCTGTAATAAGCTGTTTCAAACTTCTGAAATGGATGCACCAGCACAGCAAACCCAGGCTGCCAAGCCAAAATCTCAAAAGAAGTCCACTGTGCCAAAGAAGCCCGCACAGCATCCCCCCTATGGCGAGATGATCAAGGCTGCAGTTGTTGCGCTGAAGGACCGCAAGGGTTCTTCAAGACAAGCGATTGCGAAGTACATTGCCACCAACTACAAGGTCGGTGACAACTGCAACAGGCAGGTTAGGTTGCAACTGAATAACCTGGTTAAAAACAACGCATTGTCGCAAGCCAGTGGCACTGGTGCTAATGGTCGTTTCAAGATCAACAAAGTTACTGAAGAAGCGAAAGCGAAGAAAGCAGCTGCTCAAGCGAAAAAGAAGGCAGCTGCTGCCACCAAGAAGAAGACTGCCGCCAAACCCAAAAAGGCGTCGTCACCAAAGAAGAAAACTGGTGCCAAGAAGACCACGGTAAAGAAACAGACCAAGAAGCCGGCCGCGAAGAAACCCGCAGCGAAGAAATCGCCGAAGAAGCAAAAAGTCAAAAAGCAGGTCGCTGCTAAGAAGCCTGCCGCTAAAAAGTCACCGAAGAAGTCCGTCAAGAAGCAAACGAAGAAGCCAGCTGCGAAGAAAGCTGGGAAGAAATAAGCATCTTCTTGCTTAAGAAGGTTCTGGACTTTGTGCTGAACGTGAGGCGACGTTATCTGGCATTTCTATTATGTCCTGAGTTTCAACCAATGTCGAACTCTTGTGGACGTTCGTGCAAGACCTGTGTCGCCCTAAACGCGATCCACGGGGCAACTTAGTTCACTGCCATTTTTCTATAGTTTTGCATTTTTCTTTGTTTTTTTATTTTTCATGAATCACTCAATATATTATTGTTGTAACTTGGTTTGTATTATTGTTGTAACGTTCGCACAAGACACTCAGCGGCGTTAAACAGTACACAGCTTAGCCTGCTGAGCCAAACACTGGCCCAGCTGTAAGTTTCACTGGCACTCGCGTCGCAGCGATTTGAAAATGGCGGACGCGCGTCTTGATGCTGATCGCGATCTATGTTTGTGGTGAGAAACAGACAGGTGCGATATCCGCTGCGAACGGCGAAGTTTTCGCGTGGCAAAACTCCAGCGACCGAGTGTCATTGCAAAACATACTTAGCGATTGCGAATGAGGCGACGGCATCTATTAGCAGTGCAGCTCAAGTTCAACGATCGGTTCTTTCGCGGCGTGTCGCAAGCCAACAACGGCGTTTTCAAACATAAACATTCGTACAATAAAGGTACCCCTTGAGATAGGTAAATAACCCCAGTTTGGGAACTCCTATTCTAGAGAGACCTTGATACAGATCTCTCTCTAGAAGCAGTGGCGTAACTAGAGGTTTGAACCAGGGGGAGAAAAGCTTAGCTGAAGGGAGCCCATCAGCAAAAACTCATTAAAAAAGTTTAGAAATGATAGTGAATCTCTGGATGTCGTGGATGTCTATACTAGTTAAAAAAACGAATACACTCAGAAAAACGCAAAAAAACAACAACCTAATAAATATTTAAATATCAAAATGCTAACTAAAGGGGGCCCAGTTTTTCCATTTAGCTTGCCCCCCTGTCAGGTACGCCACTGTCTAGATTCTAGAAGGCCTTGTCGACATCCACGTCGATTTAGGAGGCGATATGTTATCATCTCTAAACGCAGTTTTTGTTTTTTACTTAGATAGCCTACGTGCATGGTTCAGACATAAGAACATGCGAACACAGATATGCTGAGTCATCGCAGGGAAGGTCAGGGTTTCAAATTGCTCCGAGGGGTGTAATGAGGACTTATCAAGTAAACCAAGGGCGCATTATGAAGCTGACACAACAATGGCGGCACCTGAACCTTACTACAGAAACTGTTTTTACATTCATAGGCGTAGCCAGAGGGGGACCACGGCCCTCCACAAATTTTTGGAATATATAGTCGTTTTGTGCTTTGAGAGGCGGTATCCCAAACAAAATAGTTTTTTTCGGCTAAAATCAAACATTTTGGTCCCCCAAATTTTTGTGCTGGCTACGCTACTGTTTACATCTTATTTCCTGCGAAAGGTATCGTAGGTATGGGCATATCGTTTCTAGCCGTCTCTACGTTCGTTTGATAAACGGAACTTGTTCACTCGCTAGCCGAGCACTTTTAAACATCGATGAATAAATAATAAACTGAACAACATATATGTTAATTATTTGAAAATTCCCAAAAAGCATCGCGGGTCGCACAAAACGCCCTGGCGTGCCGCGTGTTTGAGGTTTGAGACACCTGGGGTAGGTGTTAGTTGGTACGCATTGGCAATACTGAAGACAAACAAACACTGAAACAGCGTACCAGCAACAATCACAGTTAGATTAGACTGTAAGAAATGTGATTGAGCTGGACATTAAAGAAAAGCGCTAATCATTGATGCACTTGTTACGTAGGCTCTGACGAAACATTCCAGCGGTCGTTTCCTCACGTCACTGCATCACTGCGCGCGCATTGCAAAACAAAATGGCCGCGAAATGTTAATCTTCGAAAAAACGCGAACTCCATCATAAACCTTGCAGCTCATCCAGCAAATGGGTGTCTCTTCCGTAAACAGGTTCGGATGAATGTGCAAATGCTTCACTAAAATGTGTAAATGCTTTTAACAATCGTTTAAAAAAACTGGCAGAAATGTGTTGATGAAGTTCTTGCTTTTGTTTTTCAACATCTGCTTCATTGAGCCCAGGGGTGGGCAGATTTTCTTAGGACATGCCCATTCAAAAGTGCAGAATTGCCCGCACTGTGCGAACGAAATCCACCGTTGTTGTTATCTTCGGGGTAAAACACAAGGATACAAAGATACTTTGTCACAACACATCCCAGGGCAGGTGTTTTTTAGATGAGCAGGTACTGCACATAGGCAACACTGAACCAGTGGCGTAGCCAGCCCAAAAATGTTGTAGTGGCCAAAAATTTGGGGGACAAAACGTTTGACTTTAGGCGAGAAATTGTACTTTTGTTTGGGACGCCGCTTCTCAAAGCACAAAATGACTAGATACGGAAATAATTTGGGGGGCAATGGCCCCCTGTCCCCCTGGCTATGCCTATGCACTGAACAGGAGCAAACACTTAATCAGTGCACGAGTAATTACTGGATTCTGTGATCGTCATGCAGAAAGCGTTACGTAGTGCGGCAAAAATGGAGATTTGGAAAAAACGTCAAGCATTGGAAAACGCTGGGGTGCCTTTGTTTACATAATATGATACATTCTGTTTGAGTAAAATTACACAGGTTTCAGTATTACGTTGTGGCTTCAAGCTGAAAGGTTAGTGGTGGTAGCAAATGGTGAAATGCACGACAAAATACAATGCTCAATTAGTTTGTAAATAATTGTTGCATGGGAAACAGGTTTGCAATTACCAGCATCATTTATGCCACTGTTCTCATTTATGCAAAGAGGCGCAATAACAGTTTCAATGCACTGTTTGTGGGATTTTTTCATTTCTTCCAACGCACATTGAATAGACTATGAGATATTATCACACACTGTTGGGATCAGCACAAGTGATGTACTCAGATCCATCTTTGCCAGCAGCCCCATTTAGAGGAAATTTTTGAATATTTATTTTTTATTTATTTGTTTGTGAGCAGACACGAAGTCCATAGTAAGAACACACACACTTTGCTGAACGCAGGTTGATAAAAACATACAAAACAGAACGTAGTACAAGGCATTGAAGCCGGTGGAATCACAGGGCTACAGACATTTTTGCAACTGCATTGAAGACAGAACCATAGGGTTACAGACACATTCTTAACACTATTATTAGATAACACGTAACACTTG
>JGI24022J15233_10002105_pt1 | contig 18071 bp, 9 predicted proteins | sample Ectturendosymbi2_FD_15233 | JGI IMG/M metagenome (IMG submission 15233) | reverse complement strand
TTGCTGGACTTCTATACATAACAAAAATCGAAAGTTTTCTTGCGTACTTTATGCGCATTCTCAATTCTTGTGTAGTTTAGCAAGATTCGATCTTGCAAACCTGGGTGTGCGTCAGCCAGTCCAGCCGCACACCTGTGCTCCACTGCTCGTATTCGACAAGACATCAGTATAGACTCATTTTGCACTTGTTAATTGCTCTGACGCAGTGATGAGCGTGTTTTACTTCCCTGTTTTAACGCGAAGCCTGTTATTTTTGCAGTTATGAACTGCTGTGTCGTAGTGTTGAGTGTATTTTCCTGCGATATCCTAACCTGGAGCGCTGATAGTTTATATTCAGTTCATTGATAAACAAATTAAGGGGAGTGCGTGTAGACGAATATGCACATTATGTCAATAAACTTCGCCAAAACGTTGGATTAGAAATATGAATATGACGTCAAATTGTGACGTCACAAACAGCGCATACCAAATACAAATGACCACCATATGCCACTGAATGAAACCCCTCATGAAAATTTTCTGCGTATGCCACTGACCACAGGCAGCACTCTAAAGCACAAGGATTTGTATCCATGGGGCAAAGGGAAATAAATAATCATCTGCATCAACTGTCAAAAACTTTCTTGTCGCCAACACATCTCGTAGTTTACAGGTGTTCATAAAATTTTTTATGTGTCTTCATACGAGAAAAATCATACGTTTTCGGTAATTTAGGACGGCCGTAACATCAAATTGTGCGGACAGAATGAGGTGTCAATGAGTTTTTCTTGGATACGGTATTGAACGCACCTGAGGGCAGAAAATGAACATTCCTCTTCAGTGTTTGTGAACGTATGGTCAAAGAGAAAATTTCTCACTGATTTTTTCGTTTGTTTCAAATTCAGCGCATTTCATATCCTTGTTTTTTCTTAATCATTATTTTCTTAAAAAAGAACTTTCATAAATTCAGCCTGCATTCCACTCACGCCAAACCGTATTCTTCGCCATCAATCCTTTCAAACGACAGTTTCTTACTTGATGTTTAATTATTTACTGACAAAACCGCACCATCCCACGATCGACAGCCACTGCAAAAGGCCGCGGAAAGGCAGTATTGCTAAAGTGCTATTGCAAAACACCCTATTATTATTATCTAACAACTCCACTAGTAAGAATCCAGACATTTGCCCTTCAAAGGTGATCATGTGAATTGTGAAGTTCATACTTCAGCACAACTTCGCGATTTTTTGAACTTGTGAAGAGCCGTCATAGAAACGGGTTTCGTGGCAAATTCAAAGCGCTGGGATCTAGCCATGGTCTCCTTGGCCTACATCTAAATTCGTCCCTGCCTTCAGTCACATCAAGAAAATTCTAACTTGACTGGGACAGGTCCGAGAAAAAGTCTTTAATGACTCGCAGTTGATGATTTGTGATTCGTCTCAAATTGTTACTCAAATAACGCGACTTGTGCGTATCTCTGGGCAACATACGCAATTGCCAGTCGATACGTTTACATTGTTCCGCAAATGCTCTGAGAACAGACGCTGAGCATTGCTTACTTCTATTTTCAAAATTTCTCAAATGATCAATTCAAACTGATGACTTTCCTAAGAAAATCAGTTTATTTAAGTTCACATTTTTGGACATTACCGGTCTATGTGGGTGGTGACCGTGTGCTGAATCTGTTAACGTTTGAAAACCTGAGATGTTTCCGTGTGAGAGGACGCACGTTCCTATGTACTGAAATACTTCCACTGTGGAAGCTGCGTATTTTGGCGGATTGAACTTTTACGAATTCACAAGTCTAACAAGTTACTAAGCGCAAATTTTATATATGTACGCTAAAATTTCTTTAGGAAAACTGACTATTATCGTGAAAATGATTTTTTACGAACTTATGAAATATTCAGAGATTCGAAAAGTTGAAATTAGGTATTTTAAATCAGGACATAGCATTGCAAGCATTTGGAATTTAACTGTATCCTGATGACTTCTTTCAGCTTACTTCAAAACTTTGTTCCCATTACCTTTGTCGTTTTGAAATACATGAACATTTCAGTTGTTTTTCAAAAGCTTAGCCAAAACATATGTAAGCTAATGAAATTACCTTGACACTTTAAATGGTTTCCAATGCAAAATTATATGCGAACTTTGTCCTCACGAACGTTTATTCAGAAAGATATACAAACGAGTGTTGAAAACACAGGCAAACGCAAAATGACAGAGAAAGCCTTGTTCGTAGAAATGTTGCAAATACTTTTCATCTTCACTTCACATCGCTTAATCTGAAATATAATTGCATGTGGTAAAATTTTAATTTATGTTTGCAAATCAAAAACCCATCTTAATTTAGTGTTTCGGGGTTTGTTGTATTACGTTGTTAACAATATTGTGATCTTTCAACGTAATTCACTTTCAACATATAATCTTTCAACGTAATATTGATAAAAATTTCTTTTGAATATTCATGAAAAAAGGCGATACACCACCCAGCAAAAACATTTGGCTTTCCCTTATTGTGCAATTTCTGTGGTTGTAATTTTATGAATATTGAAAAGAAATTTTCAAGTCTTCAAGTGTACTATTTGTATCAACAGGTTTTCTGCGGATTTTTCATTTGGTGAACATCTAGCACTTTTCTATAACAAATGACAACAGACATTAGTAAAATTGCTAAAGCCTCTAAAATGAAACTTGGAGTTACATAGCATTGTTTATTGATAAATTTTAGCCGTATAATAGACTGAGTAGAAACAACGCGAATAATACTATTAGTGCGGTTCCTGAGGTCTGCATTGTGACATTTTTTCTATTTACGACATGTGAAAGGTAACATAGGTAGCACAAAGACGGCTTGTTTCTGAAAGAGAAGGTCGAACGAAAACGTAAGCCATAAGATAATCACAAAGTTGTGAATGTGTGCTTTGCTGAGATAAAAATTGCTTTTCTCTTTTTGATAACTGTTTGGTAATTTTTCGACTGGTTGTTTCAGTTGAAGTGGATTGTAATGCACTTGACACATTGCACTGAAATAATAAAAAAGGAGCAAAAAAATCAAATCGCAGTAAAATCTTCCGATTTTTTAAGTTTATCAGTGTTAATTTAACCCTTTTATAGAAAAGATTTGGTGTGGAAATTATGGCATGCTGGCGTTACACGAATATTTATATTTGAAAGCATGCCTTCACCGGGACATTGGTAAAAAGTATAACGGCGATAGAAAAACCTGTGCGCTTATTGTGCAATTATGACCTTTCCTTGTCAAAAAAGCAATTGTACTGGACTTACCGCTGTCATCTCGACCATGTCCGAAGAGATTGTAAAGTCCTTTGTAATAGTAGGGCCACCATCTGTGTCTCCTGTAGCCTCCCCATGGTCTTCCGTAGCCTCCCCAATTTCTCCAGGGTCCGTAGTTTACCAGGCCTCCGTAGTTTCCCCAATATCCGCCCCAGTCTCCATCGTCGTTATCTCCATATGTAGCGTTGGCGATGTTGACTACACACACAAGCACGACAAACACGGCAAGAAAAGTTGCAATCCTCATTTTAGCTGCAGTTTTGCACCGTCTTCGTCAAAGGGCGTTGATCACTTGACTTCAGGAAACAGAATGTACGGAACGATCAATGCAGGGTACTATTTATAGTTTTTGAGCATTTGGTTCAGAGAGGATTAAATAATATTCGCGTCATTAGTTCATTTCCTCTGGGCTATGACGAGCAACCTTCTTTCTTTTGCTGCACCCAATAGTTTAGTTTTGAAAACCACGTCGTTAAACGGTTCGAGGCTGATGTTTTACTGAAGGGATAGTCCACATAGCATGCATTTTCTCAACCGTCGGTTCTGTTCCAATAGACTGACGAAGACGCATCTTGATTCGTATGTTTGCTCGATGTTTCTCAGCACGTCGTGAAGATGATTAACCCTTTAAAAGTTGAAGCAGCCGTCTGTGAACAAGGCACGAAAACGGGAATCAATTCTCAAGGCCCATACTTTAAAGATGTTATATTAAATTTAGTTTTTTCCAGCTTGCATATATTCTATAGACGTTAGGCTATTAGTTTGAAGCAAATACTAGCTGTTAAAGCAGTTGCGATGCTTTCTACATGAAATCAGCAAGTTCCTAACTTCCCAGTGAAAAAATGTGCTTAGATTCAAGTTGATAAAATTTCATGCGAAACTTCCTTGAAGAAATCATAAAAGAATTTGCATCTCTTATCCTCATTGCAAACAAATTTTGGAACTGAAGTCGCCACTGCTGCAAATACACTTTTACTTGCACTATTGTCTAAACGATACGCCTAAATAGGAAATTGATGCTTTCATCATCCGACTGGATGATATTTGTATGCTTGACAAAATGAATGTTGTGAAAATTTTAAGAAAAATATTGGGAGCTTCATCTTGTTTTAAAAAAAGAGGCGATTAGCCATCAGGCTGTTTGCTCAACTGCATTCACACAAAATGAGTTACAACTTATCAGTAATTTCATTCCAAACATAATAAAATGAAAACTATCTTATAATTTGTGCGCAGCTATGACGGTGTGCGGCTGCCCTGAATGTCGAGCCACTTCCCATCCGAATCGAGTGACCTCAGCTACTGTACGATGGTTCGGCCAATGACCAGAAAACCCCAGTAAAAATCGGCGAGGGACGTCCTGCTGGCTAGACCCGCGTGAAAGCAGCCCAGAGGTTGACAAGAGATCAGGTAGTGTGATTACATCCGCGATTTCGCTTCGTGCTGCATTGGTGGAGAGTCTGTAGAACCATCTGATATTGCTGAAAAGAGTGGGGCATTTCGAGTATTCATAGGGCCGTGCCGCGCGTCCTTCCTGAGAGGAAAGCAGGTATAAAAATGAATGAATAAAATGGACATCTTAAACCTGTGGCAATCTTTTCGCAATAAAATCGGCCAAAATCATAGCGTCTGATTTATTGATATCGAAAGATTCCTTTCGAGAGATACTGCAGTAGACACGTTTTTAATAAAATTTAAAATTTAATGTCGAAAAGATTAGAGAAGTATCAAAATCAAAAGAAAATACGCTGAGCATCCGTTAAAATGAACTCGAACTTTAATAAAAAAATCTGTGTCACAAGTGCTTCCTTAGATAATTCTACCAAACCGTCTTTTACTGCAAACAAACACCTAACATATGAAAACTTGAAGCTACTGTATTGAAAAATAAGGGGGAAACAAAATGCATTGTTCAGATGCATTTGATTCGTGGACGTTTGCATCATATCAATAATCTGGATTAACAGTTTCTCTAAAGTTTTTCATTATTTTTTCATAGAAAGACTTCAAAGCCAGTTTGTTCATAAAAATGTGGTAATCGACGGCAAGGCAAAAGCCTAATTTCCATAACTGTCATTTTGTTATAGTTGCAAAATTCAACTGTTGCACTAATAGCTTATCACTTTACGTTGCGTGTTCAAAATCACAATAACTTCAAATATACTATTTGAAAATGATGTGATGTTTTCTGTATTGGATGTGGATTAAAAGCAATAACTGCTTTGAATGGTTTTTATGTTTTGTCTTATTTGGAAAAGTTGTTTCAGTTTTGTTGTATTATTTGTACAGCGGAAATGCACGTGTCGAAATCGTCACTTATTTTTCCTTCAGTTGTGTGCTCGACACCAATCATAGGATGCTAGCACAGCTTCACGCGTGACTTTTGAATGTCATCGCAACACTCGGTTTGAAAGTAGCTGCATAGCTAACGGCGCAGCGACAAAGGCGACAGACACCACACATTCTCTGTTATCAACCGATACTCAGGCCATCCGAAAAATTTTTTTTTGAAATTGTTTAATTGGTACCAAATTAAAATTTTCATCGGGCCGTGGCATTTATCGCCTGGCGGTACCGAGCGAATTTGTTAGCCTGAAACGATAACGTCATGCTGAGAATAGTTTGGCACTGCGCAGTGAACGTTCAGTTATTTGGCATCCAAAAACTTGAAACCAGCTAGCGTTTCCTAAGTTGCTGGCAATATTTTTGTCGTAATATTACATTAAGCATTATTTTCAAACACTGTCTCATGTGAGACATGTTTAAATGAGAGCTACGATCTGGATTTTGACTGAATTGCACTGCTCAACACGTTACTGACTGGTATATTGGTCCACAGAAGAAATTCTTGCAAGGAGTGGGCAAAATTGAAATTTTGCTTCTTCTCAGGATGCAGATGATGCAATACAAAAGGACGTTTACAAAACGCTTTATCCTTTCTGCACATCAAAGCAAATGCCACATGTTCCGTGGACAGTCATATTGGCACCAACAGAGTGAGGATATCGTGCGTAATCGGGCGTTTTTGAAATTTTCAAAGCTTGATATTTCTTAATAAGAACTGTTTTGGAGGAAGCATATGCACTTGCCATGTTTTTTACCTCATCAAAAAGTAGGACGTTTTATTCTACTTACAAAGACTGGTCAATGTTCTTTTGAAACAATTGTTGCAAACGTCTGGAATCTCGTCTAAAGCGACCAGTCACCTTTTCAATGAAACTTTCCGTGTCTTTACTAGTTTTTTCAAGTACTAAACAATCCCTCTGCGCTGCAAATTATTACTGGAAAAGTTAGAGTCATACTAAATGTATAACGCAATGTAGGAAACAAACAACTGTCTGTCAGCATTCCGTGAAATTCTTCATCTGCAGTATGTAGCTCCTGTTTTTCTCTCCAGATTTCGAACCCGTAAAGCAGTGATCAGCAAACTTTCATTATGATGGACCAAACCACCCTTTCAGTCGAAATTGAAGTCCCATGCTTATTGTTGAAGGCCCAGTTTCAAACTCATGCCGTATTCAGTTAAACCGTATAATGACAGAAGCAATGCTTTTTTAACGCCAAACGATAAAAATTCCAAAATTTTTACAGTAGCCTCTATCCTAGACCACGCAACCAGCACACGACTGCAGCTCTTATGTGCCACGCAACCCACAACAGTAAGCATTGCGCGGCCCAGTGAAATGTGCTAGACGGCGCACAATTGAGCGGAGGCCCATAGTTTGCCGAGAAACTACACTAAAGTAAGGAGAACATCACGAAGGCCTAAAAGAATTGATCAGATTTAGATAAATTGTGATAATTCTCCAAAGAAAACATAGTTTTGCACTGATTTAGAAATCAGAACTAAATCCACAGAAAGTGTCACTTTTTGTGAATGAAGCACTGCGCTTCTGACGAAGATTATGAATTTGCAGTAATTGTTGAACAATCTGATGTTTAAAATAAGTTCAAAGAGTAGATAATGAGAAACAGTTGCATTGCGTTGTTTGCTATATTGGTTAACACAGTCTTTGCATAGGCAGCGTAAAAAAAGGTACATCTAGCAAAAACATTTGCCAACCTGTTTATGTCATCATGCGCGGGATTTTGAACTTTTCTCATATTATACTTATATTGGTTGAAAGCGACCGACACTGATGTAGCTATCGGAAAATATCCAATCGATCAAACTCCATTTTTCAGAGGAAAATTTCAGCTTCTTTGAAAATACTAAAAATGAACCAACAGTAATAACGTTCCTACCACTAAACCATCCCAAAGACTCTCGCAGCGATTGGGAATATTATTAATCATAAGTTGCCATTTTTAAGTTAACCTAATTAATTTTCGTCGTGAGCTGTTACAAATCCTTCCAACGGTATGTGTTATGATTAGCAAAATTGCCTTGAAACAAGACTTCATAGACTTCGGTAGAGCATTGCCAAAACATTGTTTCGTAGGCCAAAAATGTCACAGTACGTTATCATGTGATTAATAATATTTGGTTCGTGGCTCGTAACTTGAGTAAAACGATGTATAGTTAAATGTGTTCTTTTGTAAAATTGTTGGAAATATGACAGCTGCGGCGCGATTTACATAGCATTTTAATGGCTAGCAGAATGAATGCCAGCTAGTCGACGGTTGTGAAACGTGCGTATCGTGTTTTTCTGTCAATTCGAGTGTTTTGCTGTGCTTGTGGATATAGTACTGTGTTCACCTGACTTAGGAGAGAGTGTTGGGAAAGGGTGACTTAGACCGGCGAGTAAATCCAACCATCCCGATCATGGCAAAATAAAGAGTACAAAAGTATTTTTCACCACCCATACTTTGACGCTTTCTAAAAAGTCATTCCTTTGTAGAGATAACGCCGAAAATATGGATTGCGTAGAAAGTAACTGTACGAAATACCTTTTTGACAGCTAATTAGCATAATCCAGGAATCTCCAAACGACGTCCTTTGGGCCAAATCCGGCCCGCGAAGACATTACATCCGGCCTGTGAAGACATTTTGTTAATAATAAAAGAATAATATTTTTATGAAAAATTTATTGATTTGGTAGAATGCAACATATCTCAACATTTTCATTAGGTAAGATGTCCGGCCCTTGAACTGTCGCAAATAGCTTATGTGGCCCTCTGATAAAAACGTTTGAAGATGCTTGGAAGCGAATACGATTCCACCATCCGTAAACGTTTCGTCGGCCTCCAAAGCAGCGATGAAACCCGGCTATATTTGATTCATACGGATGGTCAGATTTTTTGATCAACCACAGTGAGCATTTTCCGTATATTTGGGATAAAGTGAAGCTATTATTATTCTTATTATTATTAATGGCGTTTCCCACGAGGTACGTTGCTGGGTAAGGTTTCAGCCAAGTGCTGAGCATGCGTAATAAATACCGGAGTCGTCTTGACATGAAGAAGACCGGGGGAAACCTGCAACCTGCTTTGAAAAAGCTTGCAGATAAATAACAGGCGAAAGGTTTGCATTAGTTGGAACCAGCTGTTATTAGGAAATGAATAACATTTATTCTACAAATGCATTTGCAATCGTTTTGCATGCTCGTTTTGTTTTTGTGCTAACTTGATTGCCCGTTTGTATTTCATTAGCATTGATTTATTTTCAAAGCAAAACAATATTTTCAGACAACACAAAAATCATGGTTAGAGGGCGATTTTCAAGCAAAGTTCCTTTGGAGGGGCGATTGTACAAACAAGCTGGAAGACCACTGTGCTTTGCTAATAACTCCTCACTTTAAGTTCGACGTTCAAACCCACAATAACTTCAAATATGCTATACATGCCCGCTCAGGTAAACAGAAAAACCTACTTACATAGGTGGCAATTGTCAAAATTATTCCAAACGTTTTAGGAGCACAAGTGCATTTTACAACCACTCAGCAATTATTTTCAAGCTCATCTGAGCAAAAAACACAATTGTTGTATTTCGAAGTTTTTTTTTCGAAAACAAACACAGTTTTCTTCCATAAAATATGGGAGACATGCAAGATACCTCCAGCCAAAATGATAAAATTCCTTTTACGGTTAAGTGTGAACAACCGAGGTTAAATGAGTCACGAGCGTCGACTCAGCTTGTTTTATCAGCGAATTCCCTTACGCGACACAGTTACGAAGCTTGCTCCTCGATCCAAATGCCAGAATTGTTTTTGCAAAAATAGCATCGGAGACTTCACTGACAGCTTTTGTTACCACACTTTAGGTATGTGAACTGCCATGTTTGCAATAACCCTCCCTCCATACTCAAAAATGCAAGGTTGTGCATATTTCGAAAGGACGGTTTGAAGGAATGCTGGCAAAAAATTAGCTACTTAGGGAATCAGGTATGTTAAGAGTATTGTAACTCTTTCTAAAATTTAGTTGAAAACTGAATTACGTACATTTGTCAATGGTCACCTGTTCGGGGTGACATGTGATATTTTCTGTATTTCTTGACGGTTATGGAAAGGATAAACTGTTTTGAATGTTTCTTTTGACCTTTTATTTTTATATATCGTGACTTTTGTTTCTGATTTTAGTTGTATGATTGGGAAAGTGGCAAAATATGTGTCTAAAGAGACGCTTGTTTCTACTTTCAACTTGTTCTTGACCACTTGACCACAATCATACGATGCCAGCACAGCTTTACACGTAACCTTGGGAATGTCATTGCAACAACCTCTCTGATAGTATCAGCAACGCCTGCGGCGCAGCAACAACAGCGCCAGACACCGCTCGTTCTCTGTTATCAACAGATACTTAGGCTGTCGGAAGAAACTCATTTGCATTTGTTTAATTGCTATCGTCTTAAAATTTTCGTCGGGTCATTGCATTTAGCGCTTGGCGGTACCGACAGAATTTGTTAGCCGGAAACAATAATGTCATTTTGAAAGCATGTTTCGCGCTGCTCTGAAAATGTTCAGTTCTTTGTCATTTTCAGATTTGAAACTGGCATCGTTCCTTTCCAACTACTTGAAGTTTTTGTTAAAGTATGTCTCATGCTGGAAGTGGTTACTTGACAGCTACGATCTGGTATTAGTTGCCCTATTCAAAGCATTACTGACTAGCACAGGCGTCGTAGAAATTCTTACATGGAAGGGGAAAAATCGACGTGTTGCTTAATTCTTCTCAGGATGCGGACGATGCAATGTGAAAGGACGTTTACAAAACGCTTTGCCTTTTCTGCACAACAAAGCATATGCCCGCAGATTCAGCCGACAGTCATACTGGAATCAACAGATGCTGTTGGTATATTACGATAGTTCATATGACAGGGCATTTGTTTCAGGAAATATAACCACGTGCCATATGTTTATACAAAACCTCAAGTTGAAATGTTGTGTTTTATTTAGCAAGACTGGTAATGCCATTTTTTAAGAAATATTTACGGACGTCTGGAATCTAGACCAATGCGATCAATCAACGTTCCTATAAAACTTTGCTTGTCTTTATCAGTTTATTCCACCAGTTTTTTCAAATATTGAACAATTTCTTCGCTGTGAGGTTTGTTACTAGAAAAATCAAAGGAGCCATACTACACGTATCACCGAAAGTAGGAAACAAATAATTGTGCTTCAGCATTACCTGAAGTCCTCCATGATCAGCATGAACCTCCTGTTTTTCTCTCCACATTTTGAACCACTAAGGTTATGAGGACACCATGAAGGCCCAAACGAATTTATCAGATTAAGATAAATAGTAAAAGTTCCCCCCGAAAATACGGTTTTGCACTCATTCAGAAATCAGAATCAAATGTTAGGATTAAGACAAAGAGGCTTGTTTTGCCCAAGTCTTTATAAACGTAGTTAGACTACACTATTTACTCAAGGCACATGAGCCAGATACACACTATCCTTGGTCTTCTGTTTTCTCACTCTTCTGTTCATATAATATAAACTACGTGACTTAGCGGTTAGCGCTATTAGCAGTGATTGTTTCGTTACGTTACGTGCCATTATGTCTGCATCAAATTCATTTGTTTTTGTTGATCGCGGAAAAGCCCAAAAGCCCATTCCCACAACTTGAAGTGAACGTTTGAAGATTTTTGAGCACGCTATTGCTATACAATAACCACCAACTGTAGAACGATATGTATTATTAAAAAGACCCAATTGACAAAAGTTCACAACGAAAAACAAAAGGTGTAATGACTTTTTGTTCAGTCAACGACCGGCCTTTAACAGAGCGCAGAACACAACATACTCAAAAATACACAATATATGCTACATCGTTTCGCAATCTGTCTATGCTGAAAAAGGAGCGAGCATGAACAAACTGCAATCCCATCAATGCCCAACCTCGGAACAAAGATACTGACTCTTGTGTAATATGTGTTTCACACCAGAGGATAAATTACCATTGCAAAAATTAAATGTATTTATCGAAATCAAGCGACTGGCATTATGTTTTCTAAAAACGTTTGCTTCTAAGTCCCATAATCCCCATGGTTCGAATGCCTGATTTTATCCCTTGTGAACGTCCATGGTGATTACCCTGTAATCTCTTGTAACTCTCCGTTATCGCCCAAAACCACCTTGGTTTTACCAACATATCCAAAATAAGGGCTCTCTGCATATGTTTGTGCTTCCAAAATTTCTCCTAACCTGATTTTCTGTTTCTTACTGAAATTCTGAACAAGCACCAACCTGAAGATAAGCTAACAACAAAAACAGCACTCAGAAACAACTGCAAACTTCACCGAAACGTTGGATTTAATTTATACCCTTTAATATTATTGCCCAGTGTTTTTAAGCTGTTTTTGGGTGTCAAAATGCCACCCTAAAATTTTGCAATGACACCCTAAATTCTGATAGCCAAGAAGACCTGGTTTTGCCTTGTATTGAAGTAAAACGATAAGAGGAATGCATGTTTTCCTGCACGTGGTTATTGCAACAGCGGCTGTAATGATAGGTCGACACAATTCACTGGCGCATAAGTTGGAAGCGGAAATTATAACTGTGCATTGTCATGCCACCGCCTCGCTTCGGCCTGTTGCTATACTGCCGCAGATTTGTACAGTGTACGAAAATGTAAAAGCACTTTAATGCAATTATGGAAGTGTTTTACTGTTTCACCGTTGCGATCGGCTTACCTGGCGATGCATCAGACTGCAAAGTTGCAGCGGGCATTCAAAACAAGGTAGTTGCCGAGTGAGGCAACTCTGAGAACTAGGAGTGAGATTTTGGCTATATGGGCCGCACTGAAGCATCTGTGAGAAACTAAATATGCAAAGGGCATTGTTTTACTGCGACTTGTGCACTCAAAATATTTCATTATGGTGCTTTCCTTTTGCCAACATTGCTACCTCACCTAACATAACTGAGCAAAGATTTTTCAGGTGGGATGTTATAACTTATAGCACAGATGAAATCTTCCGTAGAACTGTGCATCAATAAGCACTCTGATGCCGCTGCCAAATCCGAGCTGAAAGTTGATTGGGAAAGGTTTAAGAGTAAATTAGTGGAACTTAGAACCCTGGATGGTTTGGCTGACTCGTGTTCGTGACAAAAGTGGCTTGGCGTTTTGGAAGGGCACTGAAAGGTTGGCAAACTGATCATTCCAATGCACACAAAGGGAGACCGGAGTGAATGCACCAGCTACTGAGGCATCTCTCTCCTTAGCCTCCCTGGAAAAGTGTACGCCAAGTGCCTTGTAAAAAGATGCCGCGAAATAATTGGACCCAAGCAGGATGATACCCGGTGCGGTTTTTGTCGCGGCTGTAGCACAACAGAACAAAATTCCACTCTCCAACAAATTTTCGAGTAATCTTAAGAACATGCCTAAGACGTATACACACTAGCATACGGAGTGGGGAGACCACTTTGCCATGGCCACCCCCTCATACCCTAAAAATAAAAAAATGTAAAAACAGTATTGTCTAAAACTTGCTTCCAGAATGCACAAAAATGCAAATTTTAGGTGTAATTTTGCAAATATTTCTCGGGGGCATGCCCTCGGACCCCCTAGAATGGTCGTGCCTTCGGCACTTACCCTAAAGTTGATTTGTGACGTCACACGATTGTGACAAAACTTGGCCACCCCATCGGAAATTTTCTGCGTATACACGTGTTTTGTCGACTTCGGGGAAAGTATATGACTGGGTTCCTCGTGAAAAGCTTTGGGGAGTGTTGGGGGAGCATGGTGTTGACGGCCGCCTGTTACTGCCCGTGAAGTCATCGTATTCCTGCTCAGAAGTTTGGATCTGTGTCGACGGAATTAATCACAACGGTTCACCGTCGGTGCTGGACTCCTACAAGTGTGTGTTGTTGCCACGATTCTCTTCAGCCTATACAGAGGTCTCCAAACTATGGCCCTCGGGCCAAATCCGGCCCGATAAGCCATTTCATTCGGCCCGTAAAGACATTTTGTCAGCAATGGAAAATGAATATTTACGAATATTTGTTGTTTTGGTAGAATATAACATGATCCGAAACAATCACATTACGTAAGATGTCCGCCCCCCGAACTGTTGTTCATTAGCCTATGTGGCCTTAACCCAAAATTTTCGAGACCTATATTTTGGATAGACAGTCACAGCCGAGTCAACGAGGGTGTCGTCGCTGGGAACAGCAGAACTTACCCCTTGCCTTTTGAGAACGATTTGGCACTGTTAGAAACTTCTAAACAGGGCCTAAAAATGCATTTGATCGGTTTTCAGCTGCGTGCATCCAAGCAGGAACGAATGTCTCTCAAGACGCTCAAAGCAGTGTAATCTGCAAGTGAGCGGCAATACACTCCAGCAGGTGATGTTTGAGTACCCCAGTACTGTGTGGTGGTATTCACGAGTCCGGAAGTTGGAACAGAGAGATTGATACACGGATTCCAAAAGCAAACGCATTTCTGTATGAGCTGTGTTGCTCCGTGGTGAAAACGGGATCTTTCAAAGACCGTAAAGCTACCAGTTTTTAAATCGGTCTATCCTCATCTGTGGTCATGAACCTTGAGTAACGACTGTAATAATACTTTCCCAAGAACAAGCGGCAGAGATGGTGTTTTTGCGAAGAGTTCAGGGTGTGACAGTTCGCGACGAAGTGCACAGGTTTGAAATCTGTTAAGCCCGGAATGTCACGCCACTTCTCTGAATCAGAATCGTCGCCAGAAAGTTTTAAACAGGGGGCTTTACGTTTGTTCAGGGGACCTATACATTCTGAAATATGATAACAACTCCACCNATTTATTGTGTTTGACAATTCCATTTAAGGGGGCTTGGAGCTTTTGTTTGGGGGGCTAAGTCTCCAAAATCCCCCCATGGCGACGGAACTGCTCTGAATCGAAAGGTCCCAGCTACGCTGGTTCGGCAATATGTCCAGAATTTCCCTGGAAAGATTAGCGAGGCAAGTCTTGCTGGCTACAACCACGGGAAAGCAGCTGAGAGGTCGTAGAAGGCCCTGGTGGCATGACTATATCTCCGACTTTGCTTGGTCCCGTCTTGGTGTGAACCGAGGGGAACTTTCTGATATTGCTGTTGATTGTGAGGTATTTCGGGTCCACCTAGGGCTGCTGCCCCCGCGACCTTCCCCAACGGAAAAATTGGTACGAAAATTAATATGGACACTGAAACTTTCTATTTATAAAATTGTCTTTAGTTTTTTGCCAAAAGTAAATGTCGTGTTCAAATAAATAGGCATATTTTAACAGAAACTTAATTTTTTATGAAAATCTGTTAAAAGGATCAGACATAGAAGGGAAATCGTGTTGACACCCTAAAGCTCCACCACGACCCCCTTCGAAAAACCTTTAAAAACACTTTTATTGACGATGTTTAAAATTGAAAGCAAGGCAATATTAGCGTCATAATGCAAAATCTCATTAGCTCTACTTCAAGTGAAAGCTCGAAGTAAATAGTCTGTTATGAAGACATCGAGGCCCAAGGATTTAAGGCTTCAAGCCCGACTAAACGTGCCGTAGATGCTGTTTAAACTCAACTTGAATAAACGATTGATCAGCTGAACAACTGACCACGAAATTCCTATAAGCATACAGTAGGCGTGTATGCAGTAGTAATAGTGTTTTTTTCTAGTATGACTTGCAGTCTTGTGACGTGCATGAGACAACATTGCTTGGAGGATGTTTCCCTTGCTGTTGCAATTGATTTTGCATGGCACGATCGTTGAAAATACAATGTGAGAAAACTACAAAACCACAAGGCATGCAGAAGCAAAGATTTCAAGAGCTAAAGTCGTCGTAATTCAGTGCCGCTCCATTCCCACCGTTGTTAATTGTAAAGTATCTACTTCCAAAAGGCACTGTTTTGGAAACTCATTATCAGCAAATGATGGTGAAAACAACGTTTTGTTTTTGCGTTTGATAAATTCTTTCGGGAGTTGTGAAAATGTGTCACCAAGAGTTTCCAAAATTCATACCAAGTTGTCCGTTTACTGATTTTACAAGAAAATAATTAATTTTTGGGACAATTTTCGCAATTTTGAATCAAAAGAGTTTCTCCAGGACTTTGCCTCATTTGCAAAGTAATTTGAAGAAAATTCTTGATGATCATTTGTGCAACAGGATTTTGCTTCGTTCTGGTGCATCCGTCATAAGCTGCCAAATGCTTTTCTATGATTATAAGAATGCTTTATCAGCATTTCCAGTGAACGACTTGAAACTCTGAATATAAATTTTATTGCAGTTCAACTTCAGCACCGAATGCTGAAAAAGCATTGATCACAAGCTTTAAGGCTCTGTTTGTCGTATTCCTGGAAGATTATATTGTAAATTTTGGAGGGAATGTTAGATGATGAAGAATGGGGCCTCACTGAGATGCCGAAAGTTTGATTGTGCAGGGATGGTCGGTACTAACTTGCATTTGCTTCAACCCTCGAGCGTAAGATGTCTCATAAATAGCTAAAAAAACGCTTGTGCTTTTTGTTTAAAGGTACCAAGAATAAATTGTAGAAGTAATTAGGAAGTGCAAATATTGCAGAGTAATACATGCGTTTCCAGACTGTTACTGCAATCAAAACTAGGCATCACTCGTTCCCAGTGATGCCACTGGCCTCAGTCATTTCAATATCAAATTTTTCAGGTTTCAATATTTAACCTCAGGTATAAATGTCGAAAAACGACATCAGTCTTGTCTATTTGAAACTTTCTTGATATAACCTACAGAGAAAGACATAGATTTTGTTTAATTTTAATCGAAACTAGAACAACAGATATAACTGAACTGCTATTGCAGTTTAAAGAACCTTAGTTTCTTCTCCAAACTGTTTCTCAGAAAACAACTCTTACTATCAATGAATCAAAGATAAAGCAATTTGTGAAATTCCGTATCGATTGGGCTATTTGTTTCAAACGAACAAAAATTCGGGGAAAATAAAGTTATTTTAATTTGGTTTTCACGACACTAACACAAAACCAAAAAAGAGTCACTTCGTAATCCAGGAAAGAAATCACTAGATTTTCATTTTTTGCGTCGAAATTCGCAGTTTTGCTTGAAATTGTTTAATTATTTAACTCATTGCCTAAAAACCTTTACATTATTACAGGTTTGCTAAAATAGATCATGCTGAAGACCGGAAAAAATCCCATATCAACAATCCTTAGGCTTTCCTCAAGAGTTGAAAATGACACCACTCACAGAGTATTTTGGGCAATCAACAGAACATTCACTCACATGTAATTATTTACACTGCAGTGTTTCTGCAAAAAGTGAAAACACCTTCGTGGCCAATAATGCAGCAATAAAAAACACGGATTTGAAAATAATGAGAAACTCAATTCAGAAACACTTGTTTTTTCAGTTTGTGCAAATCTTCAAACAACAATTCACATAAACACCTTTTGACGGATTAAAAAAGGCTGAAAATATTTAAAAAAGGGCTGAAAAGTTGAAAAGTAAGAAAAAAGACCGATCTTCTTTACACACATATTTTGCAAAAAATCGCTAGATTGCAGTGAAAAATCACTCTATCACTAGACCAGTCTAAAAATCACTAGATCTAGTGAAAAATCACCAGGCGTGGCACCAGTGCTTACCATGATCGATAATCGAAGCTAATGTTGGAAAACAGACAATGCTCTTTGTTGCATCACTAAACATGCAATGTCAAAATGTTGGACTCAGTTTGAAGGAATGCGTGACTTCTGGACTAACACACGTACAAAGGTTTTCAGGTTCAACCGGAAATTTAGAAACGTTTGAAGTGCAGTACAAAATTTCAATGCCGCCCAGTGGGTAAAATTCGGTGATACTGGGCGGCAGTTTTGCCGCCCAGTTCATAGTTATTTCAGGCTATGGCCACAAGTGTAAAATGCATAAGCGTACGGCATGGGGATGCAGCAGATGCGGTCGCATCCCCAACGCTGAAAAATTGGCCATCATTCGGGAAAAAATTTTCAAAATTTGGGCAAAGTATACAGTTACATTCACATGTCAGTGAGGTAGTGTCTATTTTCAAAACTTAGGCAGCAAAATAGCAACCTAATCAACGACAAAATAATGGCCAAAACGGAAAAATAGTCTGAGACTCTTTTGCCATTCTTTTTGCCCCAGATGGCAAAATAAACACTGCCCTTGAGTGAACTGGAATCATGTGGTAATTCCAGCAGCCGTCATCAAATTTGGGCCAACTAAAAAACTTCAGTGCCGTTTTGGCCAAAATTAGAAACATTTGAGTAAAATAGGAGCATTTGGGTAAGCACCAACTACCTCAATTAAATCTGGGCAAATGAGAAAAGCTTCAATTAAACCTGGGTGAAAACAAAAGCATTTCAATTAATTGGAAACACTTGGGTGAAGTCCATCAGTCAAATCAAATTTTGCCAATTTGCAACAGCTTCATTCAATTGTGGGCAACTTCAAACAGTCTTGTTCA
>JGI24022J15233_10002102_pt1 | contig 18075 bp, 14 predicted proteins | sample Ectturendosymbi2_FD_15233 | JGI IMG/M metagenome (IMG submission 15233) | reverse complement strand
GTTCTGGAGACTGATCGACCAGTGACCATTCCAACCGCTCGTGGACAAACGTGGCAAGGCCGTGGTTCCTGCTCAGGATTGACCCAGCTGGTGAAAAGTTGGGAATCACTAGCTTATCTGCAGTTGTGCAGCGGGTCACCAGTAGGACGATGATGAAAGCCTTGTTCTTATACGCTAGCTGCTCAATGACGGAGATCTTGTTTGCAGTAAGCCCCTCGGTGTTCAGCTGGAGTATGTTGTGTCGTGGGTCTTCGGCAGCATTTCTGCTGCCGCGCCCTGAGAAGGGCGTTTCATGACTCATCTCACGCTGAACACATCCAGCGCGGTGAGCAGTGGTTGCTCTCGTAGTGAGAGGTCTGGTTGACATTTGTAGAAAATTTCGTACAGGGAGCGTCACGTGAAAGCACCTGTCGTCCTCCCCAACTGTGCTTATCTCATGGGACACGAAACTTGAAATATTACTTAACGTAAAACATTACTTGACCTGGTGCAACTTTGCAAGTAAACTGCAATCTGTGAGTGCAAGATACATCATTCCATTTTGCCTTCTTGTGGTTGATCATAACGACGCAGTCTTCTTTTCGAGCCAGGTAAGGATTGGGTTGATTTGGAATCCAGTTATAGAAGTTCTGAAAAAAACAACATGCATGTAATTACGTAGTCTTTCATGACAGACCAGTTTTTTTTACAGCATATCTTTCTGGGAAGTTCAAAGAATATATAGTGCGCTTGACCGCAAAAGTCAAGCTTTTCATACTACTTTATTTGCTGATGATATTAATCTTCATATGTCAAACTCCTGTTTTAATGTTCTGTAGACAAACGTTAATCTCGAACTGTGTAAAATTGACCACGGGTAAGAGCCAACAAACTTTCACTTAGCTACAATAAGACTAATTTTATGCTAATAAATTCTCAAAAACACAATTCTACTTCCTTTAAGTTATTACAAATAACCATAGGATTTCCCCCAAAGAATCCTGAAATACCTAGGTGTTCGTCTTGACAACGAATTACGCTGGAAACCTCATATACCAAAGGTAAAAACTCAACTATCAAGAGCTTGTGAAGTTCTATCCAAACTTAAACATTATACAACACAATCTGTATTGAAACTTGTCTATAACTCATTAATCCATCCCTACCTTAATTACTCAGTTCTCAATTGGGGACGTGCTTCAAATGCAACCATTCAGCCTCTCGTTAAGCTCCAAAATAAAGCTATAAAACTAGTAAGACCAACTAAAACGGCATCTCTAGGAGAACCTTTCCGGCACTTAAACATCTTATGCCTTCCAAACTATATACCTTATCAATAGGTAAATTCATGCACTCTTATTACAAAAAGCTGCTTCCAAACCAATTTGATGACTATTTTATTCCAATCAGCTCAATTCATTCCCATTCCACAAGACTATCAACCTCTAACAACCTGTTTCTACCTAGACTTAACTCGTCTTCAGGAAAATGTGCCCTTACACTTGCTCGCCCAAAACTGTGGTTTTTCAATACCAGACGATATTAAGTCTTCAACCACTCTTACTTTTAAATGGAAACTTAAGAAAAACCGCCTACATGAAAAACATACAAAATGATGAACTCTAGCAACATTTCACTTATCTGGAGCAAAATACTGTGAGTTCTGGTATTTTGTACTTGTGTTTACTTTTATGTATATTTTTCTTTTGTCTTTTTTCTTTCCTGTGCATATCACATTTTTTCCGGCATGAAAGTGTTTTTTTTGCTTGGATATTCTTAACCACACCAAATTCCTTCAATCAATTCTGATCCACTCATCTATGTACATAGACATGTGCTTTCATCTGTACATTTTCTTCACAGTGTTCGTGCTTGTTTGTTTTGTTTTCCTAACTGTGCTTATTTGATCTCCAACTATTGTGTTTCAACACTTTTCAAAACGTGATAAACAGGGTTGGTTGACTAGATGACCGCCATGGTCTTTCACCAATCCTATATGACACAGTACCACTCTCTGTTTACACTGATCAGCTATTATGACATTGTGCTTTCATTTGTTCAAATGTCTACTGATGGTTGGTTTACCAAGCGTGCGATGGATTTTTGTATTGCTTCTGCTTATTAGCTGAATCCTATGAAACAATAAACCATTACCATTACCAAAGTTGATTAAATTATCTATGTTTTCAAAAAAATATTTTGCATTCTTTTTGCAACAGGTTCCAAAATATTTTGAACGACAAAAATATGGTGTCACTGACTTTGCACGAATCAGTGTGAAACAATTGTCAGCTACAGCGTTTTCTAAGTCTTAGTTGAATGTTGCGCAACAAATGTTTTGCGAAACAAATTTGAATTATGCACACCTTTATTCATGGCAGGGCCAACTATCTTTGCAGGTTTTAATTAAACAAGTTTATCGTTTCAATAACTATTGCCGTTACTCAACGGCAATCACTTTAGAGCTTTTTGTTGTTTAAGACGTTTAAAAAGATTTACTTCCCTAGCAAATATTAAAATTTGACTCGCAAGCATTTATCCAAATACCTAGCCCTGGAAATGCTAGTATGAATGATTCAGCTACAAGCAATTCGAACGAAATTGAACACCGAGCACTACAAATATCGAGCAAATGAATACCAACTTCCATTTATTAAAATTATGCGCTTTCGATTTCGCGCAAAATGCACTTAAAGCAGCGATGTCCAACCCGCGGTCCGCGTGCGGCCCAGTCGAGGGTTTTGTGTGGCCTGGTTTAGGTTTTCTCTGTAACATAACTAGCTTAGATAATCTTAAATTTGCCAATTTTGATGCAGGTGGTCCTCAGTGCCACTTTATCACGTCTGTACCGCGTGCTGGGGGATTTCCATACGTCCACTGACACCGCGGTGCAAAACTTTTTACTAGTTCTATTTTCCACTTTTCGCCACTTATGAAATCGCACTTATGGAGTGGTTAAAGGTTTCAAACAGTCGTTACCATTGCAGTTATCAGCTTAAAGCAGTTATTAGCTAAACCAAATTTGGTTTAAGATCAAAGTAAGTCATTTAGTGTGGGGCCATCATTAACATGTCATAAAATGTGCGACCCTGGTTAAGATAGTGACATAGAAAATTAAGTTCGGTTGAACATGGCTGACCTAGAGACTTTTGTAAAGGCTAAATGCCAATTCTCCGAAGAACTGACTGGAAATACTAAAAGCAGTTTTACGTGTACTTCGTATTTATTTTCGATTACGTTTCGAAAATAGATGTTAGGAAGTATTTTGTGGTGCAGAACTGTGGACATATTCACAATCTACTTGTGTAGATTATGTCTGAAAACTCGATATGCTTGCACGAAGTGCAATCTCAAAAGGTTCAACGAAGCGAAGTGAGAAATTCTGGTGGATCAGGAAAGAAGAAAGACCTTTGCAGACAGCGTATCTTTCTTGCTCCGAGGAATTCTCGAATGCGTAGAGGACGAAGAAGAGTGTAAAAACCAGCTGTTGTTTTTGCTGAATAAACCTAGGGATTCAGCTCGCACAGCATACGAAGTAGTTTCAGGGGAAGTAGTTCTTTCAACGGTAACTGACTCGAGAGAGGCGAAACAAGGAACGCAAGTTACGAGCAAAACAATCAACGTGCATCCCGCAGCAAAAAGCGCGCGGCATTCTGCAAAACTCTTGATAGCACAACTGCCAAACGAATGTGCACGTCACAAACAAAAAAGTCAATTACTACACCAACAGTTCCATTAACTAGTCAGGTATGCGAATAGAAAAGCCTCGGCGTGGCCACTGAGAACAAACTAACCCTAGTAGGCTGCTACTGGGGAGCGGAACTGTAGAGCCGGCGCCAACATGTTGTAGCCGGAGCTAGAGCCAAAGTTTTCAGATGCCTGGAGCCAGAACCGGGGCCTGAAATTTGAGTTCCAGCTCCCCAAAATGAAATTTAAGAGCTTTTGATCAGCCGCAGATAATAATTTGTAATCATTTGGACCTTCTCGACTTTTATGTTTTGACGTGGAAAATAACTTGCGTTCGGCGGACTACAGTTTTTTTTACCCTGGTCTGTAAATGCAAGTGGAACACTGAAATAACATTGGGGTCTCACGGAACCCAATTATCACCGTGAACAAAAGGCGTCATTTTAATGTTTTTTATAAAATTAAACTGACAACTTGCTTCACGACTTTTAGTTGAATCATTTACTGAATGCATTTTTTCTGACAAAAACAGTTGGGTTTCGTGCCAATCCTTTTGCAAATTTAATTGGCAACACTGTCAATAGGAATTCTGTGATTTTTTCATCCCAAACAGACCTCAATTCACAATAGGCACAGCATATCTGACATACACTGGAAGTGGAAAATGTTGCAAAATTAATTTTTAATGATTCTGAAGTACGATGGAGATGCAAGCTTTCAGGTAAACTTGACGCAATAAGGATTGTGTTTGAAATGTGGAACTCATCTCTTGTGGATACCCAATTGGAATCTTAATGTGAATGAGCAACTGGCTACATATCGAGGCCAATTGCAGTTTTACCAATACATTCCCTCAAAACAAGGAAATATGGCAACAACTGGTGTTATTTTAAGTACGTGTTAATGATGGGTGTTTGGAAGGGAAACTAAGTTTGTGAATCTAGGCATCCACTCTTGGCCACACTAACCATTTGAGAAAAGTGGGCGAAATATCACATGCAGCAATTCTTCACAAGCTTAGACCTTTACCTGAAGCTTTTAGAAGAAAAGGCTCCAATATATGGAACTGTGAGAAAGAACAGAACTGAATTAGCGCCAGACTTGCAATAGTAAAAGACAGAAAACCAGGCACAACATTATATTGTTTTGAGAAAGAAACAATCATAATTTCTGTTTGACCTCAAAAGGTAAAGCTGTCTTTTTGCTGTGTACAATGCATAACGACAAGGTGGTTGAGTTAAAAAAACATGGTTGTTATTTTGTGGCTTTATAGTAATTCTATTTTCAAAAAATTCCACTGCAAGGGTCATAATCTTGTTATCTCTTTGGGAAAATATCTGACTGCTGTTTAAGATTTTCAAGCACCTCCTTCAGCTTGTGGCCCTGGAAAACGACATGATTCTTTTGCCAAGCTTAGAAAAAAACAGGTTGGTCAAAAGACTGACCTCAGGTCAAAAGACTGTAGAACAAAAACACATTGCTGCAAGTGTTGTGAAAATGTGCACTCGAATCATTTAAAATTGTGTGCCGCAGTCAGTTAATATTGTGCTTGTGTATATTTCTATCTTAACAACTTTTGCTTGACTTTCTCAGGTTTTTGGGCAGTGTGTTTCAGAAAAGGTGGTCATGCGAACTGTGATGTCTTGTTAAGTGATAGCGTATTGTTTGATAACAACACGAATATCTCCCTTATCACCACGTACGTCCACAATTTGTCTGCAATTTTTATCAAAAGTACGAAGTTAGTTTTGAGGAAATTGAAAATAGGTTCCACTGGACCACAACGGTAGGTAACATCACTCAAAATGTCCGGTAGAATAAAGGTCACACGTTTCAAAATAAAGCGCTAACTTTTTTCCATTCTGTGCAGTGCGTAGGCTCTTCAAAATCTGCAGATTAATCGGCGAAGTGTGAAATGCAATCCGGGGAGAATTTCGAACAAGCAGGCAAAATATTGTGCCAGACTATCCCGTGTCAAAATTTATGCTGCAAAATCTGGTTACAAAAATGTATTGCTGCAAAATCTATCAAAGCTGTCACCTCCGCAACATTGGTAATTTACCTGCCAGGTGGAAAGAGTGTTTTGAAAATCTTTTTGAGCTGTTCAGTGTCACACCATCAAAAACATAAGAGATGTATCTCTAGAAGGCCAACAATCACTGTGACCGAAGTTAACTGAGCTGTTGAGTGATTCAAGAGCTGGAAGACTGAAGTTTGTGATAAACGTCGACTTTATATGAAACTTTGAACAGAGAAGGATTTGTAGGCCTGTAGCCAACTTCTGTGTTTCAAGTGGTTTGGCTGATTGGGCGGGCACTGAGGACTCAGCTAACTGCAATTATTCAATATTCCTATATACATGAAAGGTGACAAGAGCAAATGCACTACCAGCCGAAGCATATCCCTTCTTAGCCTTACTAGAAAATTTTATGCCAGATGCTTTGTAAAAGACTGAGATCACTGAATAATCAAAACTGAAGAATACTGAGTACGGTTTTCGTACCACAGATCTAGTTCAGTTCAGTTCAGTTTATTTCTGCATCCCGACTAAGCACAAAAGCTTCATCAGGAATACAGGGACAGGAAGCAACGGCCGTAGCTGTCATTTAAGTCACTGCCCCCACAAGTTCATGCAAAACAGAAAAATACAAATGAAACACCATAGCAAAAAAACAAATGCAAATATCAACAGAGGCGTTGCAGTAAGTTAACAACACCAAATGCTGAACAACTCAAAAAATCGCACATTGAGTTCAATCACAGTAAGTCCAGTTTGCACTGTAGCAACCCGCATCCCTCAGCTGATGAATCAGCCATCCCCACAGCAGGACCACCGCTCAAAATTACGTGGTACTTCTCAAAAGAATCAATATCGCGACCCAAGGCCACCGAGGAAAAACGACAACAGTTGCTCACAGCCAACCTCGTTGCCACACAACAAATACTTGACATAGTAAAGACAGTTATTCGGCTGTCAGCAGTCTTCACATAAATATATTTTGGAAACACTTTCACCGTTGAAAGTCCATTGCAAACTGTGTCTGGAAACACTGTTTCCACACAGGCAAGCCTTGCAAGGCTTTGACAACATGACACAGCACCTATGCCTGGCCAACCATTTCAGTAACCCAAAGTCAACAATCAAATAAACAAATGAAAAATGAGACACATGCCAAACAAGCTTCAGTGTACATAAACCTAGACTGGACGTTATCATTCAGATATGAATAAAAACAAAATCAACTTGCAGAGGTAGGCTGGGATTTCGACAATAAGAGATTCGAGAGGGAAAGAGGTTGGATGGTTTGTTTGGAGTCTTGAGTAGCGTTTACTTGTTTGATGCTAAAAGTATTAACGTGAAAGAGATTCGCCTATTCAAGGTAGTGAAGTACAACACCAAGAGATGGACTTTCTGCGACGTTCTCTACGATTTTCTCCACTGACTGCTGTTTTGCCGACTACCCTAAATAAAATCATGTCTCGTTAATTCCAAATATAGCTACGACAGTCACGTTTCTGTGGTGGAATCAGCTTTCACCTTTTAATTTTCAGCTATTCCGTAGATTTCGCAACAACACAAACAAAGCGCGCGAATCGAACATTCGAGTTTATCGCAGTGTGAAAACGCCTCAACATCGCGTTCGCAAGTGTGTTCACGCTGGTAAGCCAAGGGCGACGAATCGCTCACGCGTCAATCCAATGCAAATCCCGACAGCAGTGTAAAAAGTGTAACTGTTGAAAGCTACAGGATCAGTCGTTTGATTTTTACAGGTGCTTTGGTGCTGCTTAGATCCTCTAGGGAGAAATTCCATTATGCACTTAATCTGATTGTAGCTGGGTGCAATCAATCTTCTGGGAAGAGCAGATCATAAGAAATATAATAGTTTTCAACTTTAGTGAGAAGACCTTTATGAGAACGGTCTATTTTCTAGTTGTTACTTGTTGCAAGTAAGAACAAGAAAATAGACCGTTCTCATGAAGGTTTTTACTTGTTGCAGCTTGTGTATTGATGTATTCATTTCAGTCTGGAATTTGCTTGCTTTCTCTGCTCTTGCTTTAGTTCTTCAGCCTTTCACAATATTATAAAACTACATGAAAGAGTAGGAAAACTCTCTTTTTCATTTGAAAGAAGGGGGAACCACCTCTTCCACCCCCGCAGCTACGCCATTAATGTTAAAATGTGCTCACTTCACGGATTTCTGTTTCCAGTGTCTTTTTCACCAACTGCGTGCATTTACTGAAAGCTGATAAGTTAGTTACCTCCTTAAAAACTCTCATTTACCTCCTTGAAAACTCACATTGGAATAACATTATCCTGAAAAAAGTTGCTTCTATTTCAAGGGTCGGCAACCTCTAGCTAACTGTGTGCCGACTCAAGATTTCAAAACGTTCAGTGTGCCAACAATAAACGTTTTTTTATACAAGTCAAGGTCAATATACCTTCTGTGTGAACCATAACAAAAGTGATATGTATGTAAAACTTGGAGCTTCTGCGTGCCATTGAAAATTGCTTGGCGTGCCAAGTGTGGCACGCGTGTTTTAGGTTGTCAACCCGTGTTCTATTTTATGTCAATATTTTAATCTGCCTTCTCTGACCTTGTATGCATTACAAACAAAACACTTGGAACTCTGTTTTTTTTTTCATAAAAGTAGTACACAGCATTTTCACAGGTGAACATTTTGTAAGTCATAGTTGTCATCTACGTTGTGAAAGTGTTTCATTGGTCCAGTGCTGTGAATGAATGAATAAATCTAAATAAATCAGAAAATTACTTGGCTGAAAATCCTTCTCAACTTACCACAGGACTTCTATCGGTCCATCGGAATCTGGACTCCTTGCGGCGATCAGTCAAACCAATCCACTGGTAGTCGAGAGCCAACCCTGATTTTTTCAGAAACATATAAGTAACACAATTTACGGTATCATAAAATATTTAAGTTGTTCCTGCAGAACCAATTGTCTGGAAAATTTTTGCAATGGCCAAAAAAATTTTGAAAAAACCTCTCAGTACAAATTAATTTAAGACCACACTGCCAATGTCTAGTTCAAATAAATATGTCATTAGTTCAATTGAAAAGCATAAAGTAGAAGGTGGATCAGGTCGTGACAGGCAGCTCCGCAAGAAGGTTTAGTGTCGTTTTGAGTCACATAAAAACACCGCAACTCTGTTGTGTTCCGCTCACGCAAAAATGTCAAGCAAACGTCTGCGAATTCCTCAAAATACGAAAATAAAGTATTCGGAAATTATTGAACTTTATGCAGACTAAGGATCCCAATTCAATTTCAAAGTAAGTATCATTCCGTTTTACACTACTTATATTAAACTTGTGAATGTGCTCCACGTCGTCAGCACATAAAAAACAACACCAAGTTTTCCACAATGTTTGATGCCTTCGTGTTTGTTCTCCCGCATTGCGTAAAAAACTGTCTGCTTGGACCAAAGGAAACTCAGGTGTGGTATCATAAGGTCGTTTACACTTACAAGCATATGTGTAAGTCAGCCTGGAAAATTTGCATTTAGATTGCAAAGAAAATTTTCATTGAGATTTCACTGATGAATATCTTAAACCAGAAATGACCGAATTGATCTATAATAAAGGTTGACATCATTAATTGATCGTGTTAGGGTTTCACAAACTGTTTTTATGGGTCTCGGTCTCGAAGGCCTCAGGATTCGTGTCGGTCACGAATGATGCAAGCAATGGCGGCTCGTATGTAGGCACTGCGGAGTTGCAGCACCCCCTATTTTCACGATAAATTTCGTTTTTAGATTTATTGTTTTACTTTGAAATTTACATTTGCATTAACAAGAAGAGTTGATAATGAAATGTGTCCAGGTCAAAAACAACAGACTATTTCATCAATAGCCAGTTTAGTTACATACCCATGAGTGATACATTCTTTTTCCTGCGAGGAGTGATTGGTCATTTATCTCGCTTGGTCATTACAAAAATAACACAAAGTCTTACCGCAACGGAAGTGAAACATTTACTCAATTACTCATTGTCCGCGTCAGGTTTTTTTAATGTAGCTGCAGCAGCGGACCTTATGCCACTGTCACTTTTTGGTGGCATGCTGTTAACAATAAAAATTGCGACTCAGTGTCTCATCAGCAGTTGTTAGCGAGTAAACACCAGCACTATCATATTTTCCCCTCTTTCATTGATCTTGTTAGGTACAGGATACACTTTCTAAGTCCAAACAACAAACAAATTTAGTGATAACATGCTGCTTTGTCAACAATGAGTGGGAATCAGCAGGATCAAATTGAGTCATTTTATATCTTTCAAACAGGTTAGGCAATTCAAGTCAAGTGAAAGAAATTTTCTGACTCGCGTCACGCCGTGTGACGCAATGAAAAATGTTAAATACGTATCATGTTTCAAACTTCATGTTTTGTTTGAGATTTACCAGATGTAAAAATTCAAAACTACAAAAAGTTTAACATTTTGAATCACTTACAATTGACAAACCGATTTTCTTTAAAGGAATGTATGCTTGGTAGAGACCCATTGTACTTTTTCTTGCAGTATGACTCCGCTTTTCTCCATTTCCTGAAGACATTCTTTTGAAACTGATAGCAGTATCCACCGAACTTGTGCCAACCTGACTGGCAAGGTATGGATAGATCTGAAAGTTAGACAATTGAAATTAGATGCTTTGAGTTCGCGTTCATCGAAAGAAAAACCTGCTGGTGTCGTGGTGCAGGATCTGCTTGTAACACGAAAGAGTTTATGGCTGATTGTGCTCGTCAAATAAAGGCGTTTACTCCCACGCTTCCTATAATCACATGAAAAAAATTGGAAGGCTACATCAAGTGGAAATATAGTATTGTTAGCAAATGCACCATGGAATTTTCACTCCAGCAGTAATTGCATAACATGACAGACTCACCAACTTCGCACCGAAAGCCTGTGAACCCAGCTGGACAGGCACAAAAATATCGACCTGTTGTGGTCAAGCACGTTGCTCCATTCATGCACGGGTCTGATTGGCAGTAATCGATATCTACAAGAAAAGCGCGATTTTGTGAGCGACAATCATTCTCTAGACCCCAAACTGAACACATGCAGCGGTTGCGAATTTCACGGAATTTGCATTTGATCTGAGCAATCTGACCACAAGAAACAGGGTGAGTGATCCCCATACGTTCAAAACAGTCTGTGAGAAAAAACTAGTAGTCCTGTTAGATTGATAAAAAAGTAGGTTCTCGCGTGGCTCCTCAAAAGGTTAGTGTCATCCGCTGACGTCAATGGGTCTTATTCTTTGCTTGTGTCTTTTCATTAGAGCCGCTTTTATATTTTCTGCAAATTTTGCTCTATGGTTTAGCAAAAATTTGAACACATACGCCAATGAAATACCAAATTTCTACTTAAAAGTCAACAGATGAAGTAAAATTCTCAAATTTCCTCCGACGCAGTGGTTCCCAAACTGGAATGCGAGGCTTTATTCCAGTGGGTGCGACAAACGTTCGTCTTAATGACAGGAAACTGATCTATCTATTACTCTCCCGCAGCTTTTTGTTTTCNTTTGCAACGGATTGAGACAAAAACGCGAGGTTCGTTCAAATCCTTGTGTCACACTAATTACCCGCATAAACATTAGCTGCAATTTGTTCTTCTTATTTGAGAGCTTGCAGTAGTTTTTTCTCAAATGAACTAACTAGAATGGCATTGCTTTTTGTGAAGTGATAATTACTTTTCTGGACAATTCTGGGATATCCTGAGCGTATATACGAGTGGATTTCGCATTTCATCATTCTTACTACGTAGTTCTGAGGTGAAATCGGAAGTAAAGGAGTCGTGTGCACTGCCTTTCATATTGGAGTGAATTGTTGTTCTTATGAAAGTGTTTTGTTAATTTGGCGACACATGGGGGTCTGCTCTACGTAACTACGAGTGGAGATAATACATAAACTTTTCTGATTTCTGATCATCATCATAACCCATCATCATGTCGAAGAAAAGGAAATGCAACGATGACTACGTTCGTTTTGGTTTCTTTTGCATCGGAAAAACTAAGGATTTGCGAGAGCCTCAGCGCATGCTCTATGAAACGTTTTTCAAACACACATTTTAAGCCGTCTAAGCTGCAAGAACACTTCGACAATCGACATGGCGGGTCTAGTGTTGTGGGCCATGATGAAAAATCTTTGCGAGCCTAACGAGCCCGTTTTGGTTCTCGAGCAACCCTTTCAAAATTAGGTTTTTTATCTGTTGACAAACCACCGCTGATGGCTTCATACAAGTGGCGTTTAAAGTAGCAAAGTCTGGGAAACCTCATACTATTGCAGAAGAGCTTCTCAGGCCGTGTGTATTAGATATTGCTACAACTATTCTCGGAAAGGAAGCAAGAAAGAAGCTTAAATTAGTGCCGCTATCAAATAATCGTTTCAGAGCCGAATTGCTGATTTGAGCTGAGATGATGGTGTCATAAAGAACTTCCTTTTGTGCGAAGAACTGAAAACAACCACCAAAGTAAAAAATGTGTTTCAGTTTGTGAAAGACTTCTTTGCAAAACATGAATTGTGTGTTCAAAATATTGGGTCTGTGTGCATTGATGGCGCTCCTGCTTCGCGGGAAATAAATCTGGGTTTTCTGCATTGATGAAACAGGAGATTCCGTATTGGCAAGGCACCCACTGTTTCATTCATCGTCATTCTTTGGCGTCAAAAACCTTGACTCCGAAAATTGAAGAAAGTCCTTGATATTTCTGTAAAGACCGTCAGCTGGATTAGAGGTCGTGCTCTAAATCACAGCCTCTTTGAGTCACTTTGTGAAGATCTTAGATGTAAACATACAGTTTTACTTTTCCACACAGACGTCCGCTGACTCTCACGTGGGAGAGTTTTAGTCTGCTTCGAACTGCGAGAACAAATCATAGTCTTTCTGCAGGAACGTCACTGTGATCTGCTTGAAGAGTAGGAATCGCAAGAATTCAACCAAATTTTAGCGCATTTGAATAACAAATTCAGTCACATGAATGGTCTGATTTTATCACGTCACGGCAAAGATATAAACGCATAGAATTGCTTTGACAAGCTAAATGCGTTCAAAGATAAGTTGTCTCTGTGGTGTCGCCGAGTGACAACAGGGAATTCCAATGTTCCATCACTTGAAGAAGTAGTCGATGACAATGAATCTTCGAGTTTCATTCCTAGTGTTCGTGAAGAAATTGCAGCTTGTTTGGAAGTGTTGTCGACGCCATTTGATAGATATTTTAACGTAGGGAAGATGGAAACATCTGAAGAATGGATTATGAATCCGTACTACTTCAATTTGGATAAAATGCCAGATGATGTAGAGCTGAAAGAAATTCTTGTAGAACTGCGTTCAAATCGTGCTTTTGAAATGCAATTTGATAGTAAACTTTTGGAAGACTATTAGTGGCATGGTAATGTTTCCAAGACTTTGTGAAACTGCGCTAGTTGTGCTCATTCCATTTGCGACAACATATCTATGCAAGTCAGGATTTAGCAATATTTTGTCAATTAAGACGATATCTAGAAACCGCTTGAATGCACAGACAGACATGCGTGTTGCTATTAGCAACATAGTTCCACGTTTTAAAAAACTCATAAGCAAGAAACAGGAACAAAAGAGTCATTGAACTGAAATGCATTAGCAAATCTTTGCAGGTCAATCCTTTTCATTTTACTATTTCATACCTATTTCGAGCAACATTTCTAATTTTTGTAGAGCATATTCAAAAGCACATCTGCGTCATCATTTCTTGTTTATAAGTTTTATTTTCTTTGCATATTACAAAATTTGAATTCCTTTCTAAATGTTTGAAAGCTGGCTCTTGATTTTAAAGTGCAAGGGATGCGAGGTCAGAACAAAATTTTTTAGGATGAATGAGTGAAAAAGGTTGGGAACCCCTGCTCTTACGTATTTGACCTGAAACAAAGAGGAAATATAGCAAGAAAGAAATAGAACAGGTTCTTTATATGGAACAGGAACGCGAAAATAAAAACAACACATTATTTCACACCGACGATTAGAATTAATCGTAAAAGTAAATGTTTTTGGAAAACAATGGGGTAGAATAACACAACAGGTAAAATACAGGGTAGACATTTAAAAAGCCATCCATAGTGTGTTACGTATTGAAGGTTATTGTACATTGAATAAAAGTTAACAAACGGATGACTCATCATGCGAACGACCATTCGGCTAACTTGTGTTTGCGGCAAGCAAGGAAGCAACCAGCTAAAATTTGGTAAAGGTTAAAATTATCGTAGGCTATGTTGTATGCTCATTTAGGAGTCAATTTTAACAGAGTTACTCGAAATCGCAAGGTATTTTGCGTAGCAAAATTAGACACACTGTTGTGTCCTTGCTACGCAAGATAATTACGTGCTCTACTGCGCTTGTAAGTGTATTATTGGAAGCGCTTGATGAACGCAATTCGATGAGTAGTGCCTTGTCCGGAACCCGTCTTTGTGCGTTCGATTGATTCAATGCAAGTGCTAGTCACATGAAACAGTCTCCAGCACCCATCGTTGATTAATGTGCTATGTGATTGAGTCATGCAAGTGAAGGCATTCACATTTAAACTACTGATGTTACAAACACGCCAAGTACCATGGTCTGGTGGATTTAGTTTCAATCCATACGATTACGAACACCATGAATCGTGCCCATTTCATATATGTCTTTCAACTTACGTAATGCTTTTTTTTACCAGTTTGCAGGTGTTGCATGCTTTTCTTCAGTATTAGTTGCCCTCTGCAAAATGTGAGATAAAGCGTACAAAATGTTCGTTTGCCTTTTGTGACCTCAACTTAACCACGGTCCGTGCATGTATCAGTATACTTTTGTAAAATGACACTTTGAACTGCTTTAAATTTAAACCACGCGTGGAAGCACGTGCCATTTGTTAGGTTGCCAACATTTCATCAAAAAACATGCTATTCCCATTTGCCCATTCGTTTCACCAGTATAAAATAATTTTATGTTCCAGAACAGAACTTTTATTTATTGCATAGAGTATCTCCTGTCCACTCGTACTCAGCGACGCAGCAATCAGCCACCGAACCTTTTGAATGGGAAAGTCCGAATTAGAGAGGGCCTTACATCCCACAAGCATATAGTGTCTGAAAATTTTTGTTATTTGAGTTACTTTTAACAACATTTTTAGTTTTGGCCCCTGGAAGGCTTTGTGATTTTCAAAGAGTTAAGGGGGTCTCGGCTTCAGAGAGGACGTGTTTATTAGTCTTCATGTTATCATGTTCAAAATGTTTCCAAAGAGGGTTTCTCTTTCGGCCTATGCAATTTCTTTTTTCCTAGTGGCTCCCTATGCCTTGCTTGTTTTTCTTTGTTTGCTATTCTGCAGCAAATAAGGCTCGGCATGTTTGGCAATGCTGGAACTCAAAGACAAAACAATAAAGATGCTGTTACTATTTTCTAAATGGGAAGCGTCGAATCGTATTGAGACAACCGGATACACGTCTTCACCTGTTTTGAAGCAACAGCTGTTAGTTCAAGGCCACAGTGCCACGATCAAGTTCCCGCGAAAGTCATAAAGAGGCAACTGTTTTTAGGAAAATGGTCAAAAAGGTTCTCCCCCCCTGCCTTACAGTATCACAGTTCTCTCATAATAATAAACGAGGTGTCTGATAATAATCTCAAACTGGACAATAAACGGTTTACTGAAACATAAAATTATTTCGTGGTGTTCAGCAGCTTACAGTTGTACAAGAGCTTCAACAACTGAAGCCTGTACGAAAAATGAATAAGAGCCTAATTGCAACCGACTCTGTTCAGTTAATGGCTTCATCAATTTCAGAGGACTTTTTGAAACAATGCATTTGAGAATCTTTTGCAAAAACATGAGATTGTGCAATTTGTTCCGTAGAACACGTTCCCAGAGGATAACTGAGAAAGCAAAATTTGAGTTTGATTTTATGCGGAGCTCCGAGTGACCAATTAGGTTTCACTACGTCATTCCACTCGGTCCAGTTTCTAGAGGATTGAATGTTGAAGCGCTTTGTTCTTTTGTTTGCAAAGTGAATATTTCACTTGCTTCGACTCATCAATGCACACTTTGTGCCTTCCTTCAAGTAGCTGAACAGGGAGCCAAACCAACCAGAATGAGGAGCATCTACCAGAGCAGCAATCAACACGCACACAACGCAAGTGGATAGTTAAAAACCTGTTTGTTGAACTTGTAAGTTTCTTTTTAATATGATGATGAGTTGCAAAGGTGCATTCGGTGTATTCTACTTTGAAACAATATTTGAAATATTTAATTACTATAAACGTGTATCCATTTTTCTGAAAATAAGACGTTTCATGTAGGTACGGCATAACCTACAGCCCTGTGTTTTTTTCAGGGAGTCTGTTGCCATGGTTTGCATACAATAAATTCAAAATGATTGAAATTTTATGCCGTGATTTTTCTCTTTGAAAAACTACAAACAATCAAAATCTCGTAGCAAAACAATACTACCTGGTTATCAAGTGATTGCAAGGATGGCAGTTCGATTCTAGAAATATCAGGCACATGCCAAACGGAAAATAACTTTGCAAATGGAAAATAAGTAATGGAAAATAACTTTTCATTTTGGAAAGTTAACTTTCCATTTGGAAAGTTTGGAAAGTTGTCACTTTCCATTTGGAAAGTAAAGTATCCCAACCACGATAAAAAATGGTGCTGGTTGTAGTACTCATTTGTTAAAACTTTTGCATCCTTCGCTTGCAGTGTTCTATGAACAGCCTCTTGTTGCAAGTCTTGGCTTGTTTTCGTAGATTACGACCTTAAGTAGGTTATATTTTAGAATTTTCTGCATAGTTGTTAGTCCTGCTTTTACTTTTCGCGATTTTGACATGGTTGGCTGTCTTGGTTTTGCTTTTGATGTCTTTTTCGTCGCACTGTAATTTCTTGCGCCACAGAGTCCTTTGGTTTTGAATTGCTAGCATTGCCAAGCGTTGCTTTAGTTTTTAATCTGAAACGTCTCAATATAAAACATGTATAGTTTTTGAAGGCTTTTTTAGTTTTGATTGTACTGTTCAGTCAATCCCAATTTTATGCTCCAAAGAAAATAGCTTTGTTTCTCCGATATATAGCAACCAGCTTCACGTTGACGTCTAAACCAATGGTTTTTAACCTTTACAAACACGCCGAACCTTTACGTAATTTTCCAAGCTTTTGTCGAATCCCATTTTTGCCCAATATAACAGAAAGTAAAAATGGGTTACTGAAATCAGATGACCTTCGTCCAACCCCTGAAACGGCTCAGTCGAACCCTAGGGGTTCGGTCGAACCGAGGTTAAGAACCTCTGGTCTAAACCGTGCTTATTTGTAGGAAAGTAGAGGAGGAAGCAAATGTTCCCACAAGAGCAATGTTGCAATATAAATGCAAAGGGTACATCGACTAACCAGCTTGCGAAGCCTTTAAGGTTGAGCTGTAAATGACCTCATGCGGTACAAAAGTAATATACGAGTAACTTTAACCTAACATTTAACAGACGTTAAACAATACCAGTTGTTTCATCTTACACATTTGGAGCAGACCCATCTTATTTGCTACAAATTTGCAAATGACCAACCTTTGCAAGAAAAACCGTCGGAAAGCAGGGTAAATCCATTGTAGCATGAGCATGTATAACCTCCTTCGGTATTGTTGCAGATATGGTCGCAATTATTCAGCACTCCTTGTGAGCACTCGTCAATGTCTTTAAAAATAAAAAACGCGTTTTATCAGCATAAGCAAAAACACTTGACACCAGCCTCACTAAGAGAGCAAGGTACAGACACAGAAACTGCCGACCCTGAGATTCTTGCCATGAATATATTCAACGGAACCCACCTCGACAACCTTCCTAGAAACATTCTGATCACATGGACAAACCATCGCAAATGAAAATTTCTATTTCTGAAAAACAGAGCCTCGACATTTAGGCCTTCATGAATTTCAGTGTTGCTCATCTTGTCGCGTAGCATTAACCTACGCTCTGCAAAATAATTCAGTCTGCGCTGTTCCCTGAGCACGCTTGAATTTCTCCACCTGTTGCGGTGTTTCGCCAATGGCTTGCAGAGTACGCTGACTTAGGTTTCTAGAAAAGCATGTGGAGCTTCGACGCTTCGAGCGCTAATTTTCGATCCAGCATAATATCAAACTGCTACAAACCAATCAACTGCATTCAGAGCACCTGTTCTGAGTGTTCAGGCACCACCAAATCATCTGCTTAGAGGGTAAATGTTTGGTCTGCTCGTGCTGCTTCCAAGCGTGAGACACTCGTCAAGTCGGATATGACTGTTTATTAGTGTGACGCAACAATTTACCGAACGACAGTTTATCGCAGCACCGTTTATTAGAATCCTGCGCGCGTTGAAATTCCCCCCCACCCCCCCCGCCGGTGCGATGTAGTTTTTCAGTTTGAAGCTGTAATATAATGTGAATT
>JGI24022J15233_10002100_pt1 | contig 18080 bp, 12 predicted proteins | sample Ectturendosymbi2_FD_15233 | JGI IMG/M metagenome (IMG submission 15233) | reverse complement strand
GTCCAAATGTGTTCAGATTCAAAGCATTCTTATAAAATGTGAAAGTCAAGAACTTCACAATGTGCCCGAACAACCCAGCAAAGATTTATGGGCATGTAAAATCATAAAACATGACCAAAGCATTTTTAAAATGTTGAAGTCAAGAATGTTTGTTTGCGCAACACATAAATCGTGAAAATGTGCCATAACTTTTATCAATTTTGCAAGCGGAAACCTTCCAAAAAGCGTCTGAACTACACAGCAAACAGCTTCGTTTTTGGACACATAAATTGTGACATTGCACCCAGAACTTTTTCTGTAAAACGTGCAAGCAGATAACTTGCAAAATGTGTGTGAACTTCACAGCAACCGGCTTCGTTTTTGAACACATAAATCATGAAAATTTGTCCAGAACTTTCTCTGTAAACCTTGGAGGCGGAGAACTTCCAAAATGCGTCTGAACTTCACGGCAAACAACGTCGTTTATGGACGCATAAATCGTAAAAATGCAACCAGAACTTTTTTTTACAAAGTGTGTGAGGTGAAAACTTCCAAATTGCGTCTGAACTTCACAGCCAACCACTTCATTGTTCAACACATATATCGTGGAATTGCGCCCAGAACTTATTCGGTAAATCTTGCAGGCAGAGAACTTTCAAATTGCGTCTGAACTGCACAGCAAACCGCTTCGTTTTTGAACGCATAAATCGTGGAATTGCGCCCAGAACTTTTTCTGTAAAACTTGCAGTGAGAGAAGTTCCAAAATGCGTCTAAACTTCACGGCAAACAGCTTCATTTTTGGACGCAAAAATCGAGAAAATGCGCCCAGAACTTTTTTTAGAAAACAGGCAAGACGAAAACTTCCAAAATGCATCTGAACTTCACAGCAAACTGCTTCATTTTTGAACGCACAAATCGTGGAATTGCGCCCAGAACTTTCTCTGCAAATCTTACAGGCAGAGAACTTTGGAAATGCGTCTGAACTTCACAGCAAACTGCTTCGTTTCCAGACGCAAAAATCAGGAAAATGCGCCCAGAACTTTTTTTCATAACCCTCAAAAAGCGAAAACATCCAAAATGCATCTGTACTTCACAGCAAACCGCCTCGTTTTTGGACGCATAAATCGAGAAATTGTACCCAGAACTTTTTCTGTAAAACTTGCAGCAAGAGAACTTCCAAAATGCGTCTGAACTTCACAGCAAATGGCTTCGTTTTTGGATGCACAAATCGTGAAAATTTGCCCAGAACATTTTATATAAAGCATGCAAGGCGAAAACGTCCAAAATGCGTCTGAACTTCACAGCAAACCGCTGCGTTTTTGGACACATGTATCGTGAAATTGCGCCCAGAACTTTTTTCTGTAAACCTTGCAGGCAGAGAACTTCCAAAATGCGTCTGAACTTTAGAGCAAACAGCTTCGTTTTTGGACGCACAAATTGAGAAAATGCGCCCAGAACTTTTTTATCAAGCTGGCAAGGCGAAAACTTCCAAAATGCGTCTGAACTCAACAGCAAACCGCTTTGTTTTTGGACACATAAATGGTCAAATTGCGCCCAGAAGTTTTTACTGTAAACCTTGCAAGTGGAGAACATCCAGAATGCGTCGGAACTTCAAGGCAAACAGCTCTGTTTTTAAATACATAAATTGTGAAAATGCACCAGAACTTTTTTCATAAACCTTGCAAGGCGAAATCTTCCAAAATGCGTTTGAACTCATCAGCAAACAGCTCCCTTTTTGGAACCAAAAATTGGAAAAATGCACCCAGAACTTTTTTTTATAAAGCGTGCATGGAGAAAACTTCCAAAATGCATCTGAACTCAACGGCAAACAGCTTCCCTTTTGGACGAAAAAATCGAGAAAATGCGTCTACGTTTTTCATAAAACTTGCAAGGCAGAGAACTTTAAAAATGCGTCTGAACTTTACAGCAAACAGCTTCATTTTTGGACACTCAAATTGTGAAATTGTGCCTAGAAATTTTTCTGTAAAACTTGCATGCAGAGAACTTCCAAAATGCGTCTGAACTTCACAGGAAATACCTTCGTTTCTGGATGCAAATATCTTGAAAATGCGCTCAGAACTTTTTTGTGTGAAGTTGCAAGGTGAAAACTTCCAAAATGCGTCTGGACTTCACGGCAAACAGCTTGTTTTTGCACGCAAAAATCGTGAAAATGTGCCCAAAACATGTTTGTGAACTTTTGAGGCGGGTAACACAAAAAATGCATCTGAACTTCACGGCGAACAGCTTTGTTGTGAGACGCAAAAATTGGGAAACTGCGGCCAGATCTTCTTTACAAACTTTGCAAGCAGAGAATTTCCAAAATCTGAACTTTCTATGCTGTGACCTGAGAACGGCTTCAATCGTGAAAATATGTCCCGTACATCTTTGAAAAAATATTGAAATTCTGTATTGTGAAATTTTCTCCAGTGAAGGAAATTGCGTCCAAAAAGTGCAAGTACCGATTTTCAAAATTTTTGTTGGCTGGTGTCTAAAAAAAGTGCCGAAAGTGCCATTTTTTTCGGCTTAGAGTACACTGGTTGTCAGATACAGGTTTCCGAAATTCTATGAGCACTAGCTCCGCACGGCTCACGACTTAATTTTAGCACCGCAACAATTACTGTTATCACACTTCCATCTAGTTCAAAATTTAACCATTGAAACTTTCTGCACATAGGCAAAGCTTGTGTTAGGCTTTGAACTAGCATCATTAATTTGTTTTTCAAACATATCTTGTAGACCAAGGTTGACCACACTACGGCCCACAGGCTGCATCCGACCTGAGAACCAGTTTAATCCAGCCTGCCCAAATACCTGGCACTTTTTTTTCTAGCACCATGCTTCCGACTGGACAGCATTACAACAGCATTGGCTGAAGGTGTAAACAACATGGCATGATTTTTTTGTTATTAATGTACCACAGTACATTTCAACAACCTATTTTTGCATAGATCACTTCATCACACTGTATCCAGCCTTCTAGTGGCAGTCGCAAATTCAGCCCTCGGGTCAAAAAGTTAACACAAGCCTTTGTTGTCACAAATTCTAGCTGCAAACTTAACTTCAGCAGCGATTGCTTGTCAAACGCGGTTTCGGAAAATACAACAGAAACAAAGCTAAGCATTCAACAGGTGCAGCTTAAGCGAGCAAACGAACTTCGCTACCAATTAGCTGGTTGTGCGTGACAAACAATTAAAAACTGGAAAGGTACACAGTTGCGGTTATTTAAAACTCATAGCAAAACTTAGGTACCAAATGATGTGCGTTCCGTGGCTCAGACTTCGACCTTTATGTTTATCAGAAAAGTCGCTGTTTCGGTTAGCAGAATTTGGTATATTCACATAAGGGCCGAAAAATGTCACTAAACGAGGAGTTAACGAGCAGTAAATTTATGGTGCGTTTGCATGAGGAGAAACAGGATGATTCATTCAGTTATTACAGGAAGAAACGAGCCAAGCCATTCATTCAGTATTGTCGTAAGCCATGCTAATGGGTGCAAGGGATTAACAATCACCAAAAGTTGGAAGGCTCCATATGTCAAATGACAACAGATACAGTTACTACGATTCAAGAATGCATGAAACTGTAGCAACCCTCAACGCCCAGGCGCATGGGTGTTAGACTTTAAGGTGGCATTGAAATAAATCAACTCTTTTGAACCTAGATACATCTTGCACAGTAAGTTGGTCATTGCATGAACAGCTTGAAGCCATAAAACAATTAAGTCAGCAGGTTGCTGGTTGGTGTCACAGTAATATCTCAATTAAACAACAAGTTTCCAGGGTGTTGTGACAATCAACAACTCCCTTATCTTATATTTGAAACTGGCTGTGTAATTTCCGTTATGATGCTGGCTGCGTTGTACATGTCAAAAACACTTTCCATGCATCAAAATACAACTTTAAAGTGCAGACTACTGTATATTTGCAAGCCCAGTTTAAATGTCCCTTAGTCTTTTCGTCCCTCATTCCTCAAAAATTTCTGCAGCCACCTTTGCTTGTTAGTCTCAAAGTTTCCATTGCACACTTTTGGCTGTTGTGGGATTGTTTCAGGTTAAGCATTTGGTCTTCATAAAGATGATGCAGTCAATGGGAAATCCATTTCACATCACTCCATGCATCCTCAGTTCTGATATCTGACCTTTTAATTGTTCTTGGATCATCCCGCGCCCCCCAAAGGAGGTGCGCTCCCCAGTTTAAGAACCACTGCATTAGGTACTTGAAATGATAAAAACTATATGAGACAGGATAAGCCGAAGGCTTTCTGAAACCAAAAACAAACTATTCTATAGATATTAAATAAAGCAAGAATGAACCTCACACCAGTTGACCTTTTCGAGTTATAAGCAATTGAAATATGGTCATGCATGAGCACACATAAAAGCTATGTCCTACTTGACCTTGATTTATATAAGTTCAAAGGTCATATGGAAAGTGCCCATGCATGAGTTTTATTAAACACACCTGATATATTCTTGCAAAATTGAATGAAAAATATCCACAAATAAAAAAAGATACCAGGGTCTTTTAGTCAGAGCACTACATTCACAAAAAGTATATGCAAAAATTAAATAAGAACATTGCAAATTTGAAACAGCAACAACTTTGTGGATACTGGTCCTATGTCCAAAATTCAAAATGATTTGAAAGCAGAATGATGAGATCTCTCTATCTCTCTCTGAAATTTCATGGATTTTGCTCACAGTCAGATATATAGCTCAAGATCACTTGACATGGAATGACCCCCTTTAAGATTATTATAGTTTCATTGTGTCGCAGTCAGGGTTGAGAAAAACCTGTTTAGAAAAAACACCCACCTGGCTTTTTTTTTAAAGAAACCGTTTCTTTTTTCAAAAAAAACAAAAACCCCATTCTGAATTGTTTTCATCATGCAATATCACCATTTTCAGAATTACACAATAATAACATGTTATACTTATTGTGGCATTCAAAATTGAGTGTAAAGATATGTACCACATCTTTGTTTTCGCAAGGTGAGGTGGGTCAGTTAACTGCAAAGTAGCATGGCTTGGCAGCAAGCATGCACACAGCAAACAGACAAAAGCCACTCCCACACAATCTCTGCTGTTTCACATCAAGTTCATATGCATGCCCTACAAGTTCAGCATCTATTAAGTGTATTTTTTAACATATGGTTTGGTGTGGTCCAACATCAGAAATAGTTTCGATGCAGAGAAGGCAGAAAAATTGGTTAACAAATACCAATTTTACAAAACTAAATAATATAACCAGTAAAATTTACTCAACTGTTTGAATTTTTTTCACTTTTTTTTAAGTGTTTCAAATTTGGTTGCTGTTCGTTTTGTTTGATTAAAAAAAAATAAAATACAAGTAAGATGCTTATTTTACCCTTTGCTTCGTGGTGGATTTTTCAAAGGAAAAATAAAAAGTGATTTTATTAGGTTTTTTTAAATGGTCTTTTTTAAAGAAACCAGACTATTGTTTTTTTGGGTTAGAATTAGTCTGATGGTCACAGAATTAGTCTGATGGCTGGCATGACTTCAAGCAATGATGATTTCAAAACTCTGTTAAGATATGCCATAATGGTTGATGCTTTACTCAGGATAGTTATCTCTTAGTGTGGAGTTAGCAAAACAAATGTTCAGTTTCTTTTCTTTGCAGATTGTTGTTTTCTCAGACAATGTTTTTGCTCTGAAAGAATATGCGGTACGAATGGGTAAGCCATACATTTATGGGCCAACTACTCAAGGAGAACGTCTTCAAATTCTTCAAAATTTTATTCACAATCCAAAAGTAAACACAATTTTCATCTCGAAGGTAAGTGTTATTAAATGCATTTCATGTGATGATCCATAATAGCCTTCGCCTGGAATCCTATCTATTTTCTTTAATTGAAAGGTGTTCTTCATTAGGCATTAGTGTGCCAACCATGTTCAAATTTGAGAAATAGAAATCATTTAACTGAAAGTGTTGCTAGTTGATATATGCTGAGTCATACATGTGTCATCAAAATGCAAGTGCACTTAGCAATTAACTGAACTTCATGACATGAGATATATCAAGTAAAGCTGTGGATAGTGCTGTGCAGTTTTTGTTTTTCAACCCATGTGGCTGAACATAGATTTTGTAGGATATCCTACGTTTCTGTTGTGAGTACACTGAACTTTTAACACTTTCGCGTCCGGATTCAATCAAGCAGTTTGCGCCAAAACAACCAGATCACACGTGGCTTTGCATGGCAACATCTCCGGTTCGGTAAGTGCTAGAGAGCTGTTCAAAGACTCAAAAGACTTGGCAAGTCTTGTAGTTTACAATGAACAAAATTTTTTGGTTGGGGGTGCAGATTTTTCGTGGCCCACTTCACCTGTCCCTGGGACCAAACCGTTACATGGTAGTATTTTGCTGAAGTTTTTATTGGAAGCTAGGCTACAATCCGGGTCTTTAGCCTACCGGTTGGGCCCTGGGCCAGGTAACATGAGCCAAAATGGCCCAAAAACTACTTCACTTATGACGTCACTCACAAAAAATCTGCAACCCCCAACCAAAAAAATTATTTAGAGTGCAGACTAGAAGACTTGTTGAATCTTTTGAGAGTTTGAACAGCTCTCTAGCGCAATTGGCAGAGGAGCTATGGCGTTGGTAAGGCAACCGACAAGTGCTGGTTTTAGGCCAATTTCCAGGTACGAATATGTCATACCCTGGCTCTCAAGGTGTTAAGAAACAGCTTGTGCTTAGGTTTATTTCAAGACAAGCTGAACCTATGTGCATCTGATTTTTGTAATCTTTCACAGCTAATATTCAAGTAATTAGTGACTAATTATTAGTCTCCACAAAGGTGACGCAGTCAAATCCAACTGCAATTTTTTAAAATATAAAATCAATTTCGTGTTACCTTTGCATACCCTCAGCCTTGCAATCTTATTCATTTAGAGTTCCATTTGAAAAAAAGTTTGCTGATTGATTCAACTGTGTCACTTTCATAGAGACTGTTTGCAAGAAATGTCTGCAATGCATAAAATGTTTTTCTGTCATTTTCAGATATCAGTATTAACCTTTTATTTTTTTAATGGGATGAAAAGTACACAGTAAAACATTCATACTTCAAGCAGCAAAATAAGCTTTTGTCATTACGAACATTGTTAACTGCCAGCGCACAAAAATATTTGTACTTCGAAATTCCACGTTCAGCCCACATTTTAACAACACTTTGCAATTCCATAAGTTGCCAGGCAATTGAGCTAGAGCTGTTCAAGCCCTCAAAATATGTGACAAGTCTTCTACTTCGCATTGAAAAAAATGGAAAGTTTACAATTTGGGCTTTTTGTGGGTGACGTCGTAAGTGGGGTAGGTTTTAGGCCATTTTGGCTCAGGTTACCTGTCTGTGGGCACCAAGCGCATGATGGAATTTTTGACTCAAGGTTTTTGGTGGAAACTAGGCTATAATCCAAGTATTTTGAGCCTTTCATTGACTTTCTAGTATTTCTGGTCGAAAAGTTATGGCCTAAAAACAACAAAAAAGTGATAATCAATTAACTAATTAGGGTATTATTCAATTATTTTATTGTTTGGCTCTCAATACACAAATTATAGTCAAGTTTCAAGTAAAATTATAGTCAAAAAATTCCTCTTGCGGTTGGTGCTCATGGCCAGGTAACATCAGCCAAAATGGCCTTAAACTTACCTTATGACTTCACCCGCAAAAAAAAACAAAATCCAAAATTTTCCGTAGTTTTAATGTAATCTGGAAGACTTGCCGCATCTTTTGTGCATTTGAAAAGCTCCCTAGCGCAATCGGCAGGCGAGTTATGTATTTGCAAAGTGACAGTAAAAAGGTGGCTCACACGGATCGTAAAGGTAAAAACAACCCGACGCCGAAGGTCTTAAGTCTTTGTGCAGTAAATAAAGATTTTAAGACTCATCTCTGAAAGTTTCCCAAACAAATCCAAAAGGTAAATCCTGTTTTTAACATCATTGCAAAGACATGTGAGATGTTTCAGCATAACAAATGCATCCACAACCACATATATAAACTGTCACCAAATTTATTTTAATCATTGCATGGAGAATTTAGTTTGGACAGTTTCATTGATCAATCACATTCTGTCCTATGTCTGAAAGTTCGGAAAAAAGCACATTTGCACACATGTGCAAAACACTTACAATACACATGAATACAGTTCATAATATGATGATGGTAGCAGACAAACAACCACTGTGTGCTCAGGTAGTTGTGGAGGTTGTTTGTGAGTTCCTGTAAATAAAAATTTTGTTTTATCAAAAACGGTAACATAGGTCTATTCATGCTGATGCAAGTAACTCAAATGAAACATTTTCAGGGAACAAGTGCATTTGTTGTATATTTTTATTGGTGTTAATCCATGTAAAATGGAATTGGTTACACCAATGACTCGTGGTCAAGTTTCATTAGCTCAAGTTGTTGTATACTCAATTCATGAGAGTTAGAAGTTCTGATAGGCTTGGATAGCTGCTCAGATTCAAGAGGTGTGATAAGCAGTGCAGAATGATCAGCCAATGATTCCATTCCACTATCACCACTTTTGTCATCAAATTTCAAAGCACTCAAATATTTTGTTTTTGGCCTAGTTTCATGTGTTCGATATGAAGCATTACTTAATTCTTTGTTTTCACTAAAATGTATGCCATTATGGACCAAGTCCACTTCATCACTGTGCGTTGTGATTGATATCTTTTGAAGATGTGGCATCTCAACATAAGGTTCATTCATACTAACAGTATCTGAATGCTCCCACAAATCTGTTGTTGTTTCTGCAGACTTGTCTTTTTTAGAGCACGTCCAAGCTGAATTATCAACATCTGCAGTGAACTTTTCACTTTCATTGTGTTTTCTCCACTGAAGCACAGATTCATATTCTTCTTGTGTTGCCTCTGTGTTTGCAGAAGGAGACCCTTCAGTCTTGCTCCTCAAATGCTTTTTTTCAAGACTGTCCAGGACATCTTGCTGTATTTTTGGTTTTGTTAAAACCTTGCAGTGCCTGTAAATTACACCAACAATTATATATAATTACTTTTGACTCATGCAGGAAGACGCTAATGGGAATGAACAGTGATAATAAAGCAATATATAAAACTCAAATAACTGTAATTAGCTGAAATTAACTTTGTTATGTGTCAAAACAGTTTAAATAAAAATGTTCTTGTTGTCCAATAGAACCCTCAAACTTCATTTTGCTTCAATATATCAGCAGAAAAAATGTTTTTGTTTTTTTACCCAGATTCTGGCTTTTCAGCCATAACTGTTCAACCAGGAACACTACAAAGCCAATCAAGGGCTCTGAAGACACAGATTACTGTATAATCTAGTTTCAAATAAAAATTAGACTCAAAAAATTCACTCATACAGTTAGTGCCCAGAGCCAGGTAACCTGAGCCAAAATGGCCTAAAACCTACCCCACTTGTGACATCAGACCCACAAAAAACAATATTTTTTAATGCAAACCAGAAGAATTGCTGCAGCTTTTGAGGGTTTCAACAGCTCTCTAGCTCAATCGCCTGACGAGATATGGAGTTGCAAAGACTTGCACAATACGGGTAAATTATACCTTCAGTGGGAAAATTGACCAGCACCAAAGGTGTTAAATAGACTACCGTATCTTTATTTGAAGAAATCATTTAGGGCGTAATAATTAGCTCTGTGAATTGCAAATGACAAAATCTCTTTTTCCTAGCTTTAATTAGCAAGCTGTGTGGATTTATAATAGTTTTGATATTTGGTTTGGGGCATCAAATGGGGCATCAAGAGTGAAACTTCTATTTTAGCTTAATTCATATATATCTATAGTTTTTTAGTATGGCTATTTGCAGTACCTGTGCAGCTGATTGAATATGATCTAAACAAGCTCCTTACCTTTTGTAGTAAAAATATACAATTAAAGTTGTGATCATCAGGAGTAGGACACTTGAAATGGAAGCAATTAAAGCTATGGACAGCCAATCTGAAAAAAAAGTTCAGTTACCATGGTTTAAAAAAATATAAAGCTTAATTTTTGTAATTACACCCTTGGCTTAAACCAACACTGAAAATACTCTTACCATACCAAACTATTCACTAATTTTGCTAAAAGAAATTTTAACTCCTGATTTGTAACCATTTTTCCATGTTGCTTAACTCTTAGGAAAAGTCCAATGATAACTAAGAATGTTCAAAAATAATTGGTTATTATACCCTCATGTGGTTGCTTATAAATTTTTCATCATCATGACTATGTTGTTGATGTTTTGTGCCAATTGCTATTGATTGACAAGTGACTGTAAATTCAGAATGTAGCATTAACCAATTTGGGTGAAATATAGCATAGTATTTTAATGAAGGTTTAGATGTTATTGGTTATTATGTTTATGTCAAGCTAATAGAATTACGAAACATTTAACATCGGTGTGTTCATTTTCATTGAAACATTTCCTAAATGGATATAGTTCCTAAAGTATGGTAAGTTCATCCTGATTATGGTTACTGCTAATTTCAGGAAGAATTGCAGCAACCCTGTGCACCATCACATGGATATTTTTAACTTGGAAGTTCCTTGAACGTTTGTGATCAATTCAGACATACGCATTCGTTCTAAATACACTCAATTTTTAACTTTTTCTTAAATCAAAAAAGGTTGCATACCCTCATGTGGTTGCTTATAAATTTTTATAGTCATGACTGTGTTGTTTATGTTTTGTGCTTTTTTGACATAGGCAATTTTTAACAGGCTTTTCAGCTGTTGCACCTGAAAATATGGTTTGAATTTTTCACAGTTGAAATGAATCCTAATGATTGTTTGCACGATAAGTTGCTGTATATTGCTTCATCTGACAAGCACATTTTCAACTTACGAAGGCAAGTTAGCACCTTGTTTCCAAAAACTGTCTTATTTTAAAAGGGTGTGTTTGCTGAAACTGTCACTTAAGGAATGAATTTAATAGCGTTTGAAAGATATTTTGTAGAAAAACATATTCATACCTTGTTCTTGGGTGAATGTTGCTGTGGACCAATCAGAGCAAAGGCTGCCATTACCTGTGGAAAATATATCTTCAGGTTCTGTCTTCTATAAACTAAACAATGCACTGCTGTTGTCTCCAGTTATTTCAAGGTACTATCCTAACTGGATCATTGTCTGTAAAGTGTTTTACTGAAGAGTGAAACAACATTACAGTCATTAATTGTACAAAAAAATTAGGCTAGTTTTTGGCTTATCACACATTGGTACTGGAAATATTTTTACATTATTCACTAGAATCTCACCTGTGCAAGCTTTGACTTGTATTTTTGTTCCTTTTGGTAGTTCCAAAATGGTAGCATGCTCAGAGGAGTTCCAATAGCATATGTATGTTTTATTTGTGTAGTTGCATTTGTTTGTGGTATCAAGGAATTGGCTGCAAATACAAGTCTTTGAGATGAGTTTCAAAGTTTTGATAAAAACAGAAGTCTACTCCTCTTGAGTTAATTTGTAGATGTTGCTTAGTTGTCTTTGGAAACAACCAAAATTTTTGCTTTCAATTGTTCAGGTTTGATTTATGTTGATATGCTTCATTGAGAAAAGGCAATGCTTTACATTGCACATTTTTGGGTCTTTGGTTTGTTCCATATTCTGGAATGTTATTGCATTTGAAACTGGTGGAGGGTACTGCTATTGGTGAAGATGCTATTGTTAGCAAGAACAGAAAATAAGTAGCAGTTCAATTGCAATTGGTTCTAGTTTAAGAATTTTAAAAGCTGTAAAACAGAACACAAGTTTTAATAAGAGCAATTTGCTGACAAAGCCATACATTATCAATTTTAGTATGAACTGGTAATGATTAGTCAATCTAGAATCAAAAATGAAAATCATGACTGAAATGAAATCATGATGGATTTTAACAACTACTATTATCATCCTAGGCAAGATTCAATGAAATTCTAGCACAATCTAAGAAATATGTGCAACATCACATGTATATATTTTATGGCAGAGTTCGCACACAAGTTGGCTAAAATTAATTTTTTACTGATACTTCACGTTAAGTTTTTATTGCAGGAAAATTAATTTTTGAAGTCAAATTGAGGTTTGAACCAGTCATGCAGGCTACAAACTTTCTGAAATTGTCATTAAAGATGTCAATCTTCATCTGATAAGAAAAAATATCTCCATTTGGTTCCTCAGGTGGTTTCCACTGAATTTCATATTTGTTGTTTCCGAGATACTGCACAAGGTACAATTTGGGTGGTGTAGAAGGAGCTGCAGAGATGAAAAACAGTAAGTTCACTGAGAGATGCATTTTATACTGCATTCAAGAATTACTGATGCAAAGTGTTGGAAGGCAATGATGAAGCATTTTTCCAGCTTCATATTCCATGGGTCTGTTATTCTTTATGAATTTGTAAACCCTACAATGTGAGTCATTGTTTAACAATTTCTAAAGAACAGTGAACTGGTGTAGGTGTCATAAAATTCAAGTGTAATTCAGGGTTCCCACGCGGTATTGAAAAAGTATCGAATTAGCCAAATTGTACATTAGGTATTGGAAAAGTATGGAAATTCTAAATAGAAAATAAATCTAAAGTGTCTGAGCAGAATTATACTGAAGGTAAAACACTTCATTTTTATGGAGTGTTTTGCAATGTGTAAAATTAAGTTTCTTGATTAAGAATTTTGAAAAATGAAGAGAAGTAATGGTATTGAACTTTTCAAATTTAGTATTAAAAAGGTATTGAAAAAGTATGGAAAATGATTTTTAAAAATGTATGGGAACCTTGGTAATTACAACCAGTCCACCAGCAGCTGCTGCTTTTGTGTTTCTAGTTCATGAGTTAAAGTAAAGTGTGAGAGTTCATAAAACAAAACTTGATTATAAAGTAAGTCTGACTTTTACAATATGTATGTTTCTTATGATACTTCACAGAAGTTTTAAATATGGTACATATCAGAGGGGTTTAAGTTGGTGTAACAAACTCCAAAAAAGTCAGCTTATTCATTGAAGGTGTGGTATGAGTCAGGTTTACTAATATTTAATAAATTAAATAGTTATTTCTATTAATTTATGACAACTTCTCTCAGTGCAGATCTTACCAAATCGTATCTATGTTTGAAAAAGATTCAATTGCAGGGTTTGTTTTTCCAGGTCTATAAATTGCCATTTCTTCAAGCTGTGGATTTACTTTCTATAGAAGTTCTGTATAGCAACGGTGTGCTTGAGTATTGTTTGTCCAATGAACAAAGATTGCCAGAATGTGTTTTTATAGGCATGATCAGAGTTGTTACAGTGGAAAAAGATACAATTCTGCAATTCTAACATGCAGCAAAACTTGTTCTTAGATGATCAAGTTTAAAATGTATTTTCAAGGTGATAATGGTAACACCGCTACAACACTTAAAATGTTTTAACGTCATAGTTGCAATTACAAGCACAAAATGATATTACCAGTAAACTTTAAGTCAATGAAGTTGAACAGACAATTTTATTTAAAAGCTTTTTGTTCCTTTGTTTAAACCATGCTGCAGACAATGCATCATGCTGTCCCTGAACCTTTTTGAAAGATGTACTTATGCAGGGAATAGCTATTTTTCAGTTACTGTGAAGTTTGGTAAAACCAGTTTTCTGCAAGCATACTAAATGTTGATATATTTTCAGGGGTTTTGTTTGAGGAAAATCTTAGGGACCTGATTTCTCTGATTCTAGGGACCAGATTTTCTCTGATTCGAGGGGCCCAATGATAATTTTTTCTGATTCTAGGGACCTGGTTTTCAATTCTACAGACCCGATTCAGGTCCCTAAAACACTTTTAAAAACACTGATATATTTCATTCCTTACCACTTTCATCTGTTTTAACAATCTTGTAGGGGGACAATGGTCCTTTTCCAAATGCATTGTTTGCTCTCACTTGAAGAAAGTACTTGGTGTTGGGTTGTAGATTCTCAAATATATGTCCACCTCTTTCCTGTCGGACTTTTATTTGTACTGCCAACAACAAAAGTTTTGCTGATGATACAGAATCAAATAAAACTCATAAGTTTGGTAGTTTTGTAATGAAAATGTTGTGAGGAGATGGGTATTTTTAATATATTGTAATGCACTTCATGATTTTATTTATAAAGTTGATTTTACTTTTCATATGCATGTTTTTAATTTTTCTGTTAGTTGTTTTAAATTTGGAGACGGAGTTAGCAACTTCATCACAAAAAAGCCTTTGCACTAGCTTTTTGAAAGCATTTTTAATTGTAGCAAAGTTCTTATGTTATTTTCTACGTGCATACACTTTACAATTTACATGCTTTTTGTAAGAAAAAGATATTATGCTGTCTCACTATCAATTGGCTGATACCAAAAGCATTTTATTCTTTTGATAGATCGTGTATTTTTGAAGTGGTATAGCTTTCATTTGCAGTCTAAAGATAGAAGTTTAAGAACAGTTTGATGAAGCAAATGGTAAGCACCACTTTGCAATATGTAATCCACATTTATTATATTTCAGTTGAACTTTCTCACTTTGTCTAGAAGTTGGTTTCCCTTGCCATGTTGTGTTGAATATCACATCATATGAATAGATTTCACCACAAGCTTCAAAATCTGTTAGCAGTGACAGTTGAAGTAAAAAGCTTGTTGAGCTCACATTGCTAATCATCATTGCTGGTACTGTTGCAGGCACTGAACACATGCAAATAAGTATGTTACCTGACTGTTCAACAGCAGTTGTTGATTTTACATGACTTTGAAAATCTCATAAATGCATCTCTCATAATTATGAAAGAAAGCATTATAATTAGTAAATTAGAGAACTGATAGATAGGGCTAATATTTGGGTTTCATCAATATATTGGTATCGGCCAAAATGAATGCTGTTATATCCCTCACGCATCCAATCAATTTGCGCAAGAAAAACACAATAAACCAAGCCAAGACATTATCTTGCAGCAACGCTAGCAGACGTGCGTTTTGATAAACAAGCAGACAAGATGAACCATGATCCATACGTTGACCGTCAGAGCCAAAACAAAAGCATCATAATTAATCAGATTAATTACAAATTAATGCAAAACATTGAAATTGCTGCAATTTGAAAAATGTGAGTTCATAAATCCTGAGTTTTGAAGTTTTTGAAAAAAGGTAATGCATAGAATACATTATATTTTTGATAATGAAGCAGAAAACAAGATTTAAATTGGGAAATATCACTATCAGCTATCGGTCCATTAATGGCTGATATATTGGTAACGGCCCCAAAAAAGCCATATCGGTCGATCTCTAATTATAATGCTTGCTGCTACTCAAACATCCAGCAACATAACCTTGCTGCAATTTCATGCTGCAAAACATCACATTGCATAAGATGCACAGCTCAAACTGTTGTGTCATAGTTTATGTTGCCCTCTGACAAAAAAGCTTGGAGACTCCTCATCTAAATAATAACTTTTTCAGTATAAAACCCTTCATCTGTGATTTCTATAAGGTGTTGATCTGGTTTAAATCCAAATGTGTTGTTCTAGACTTTTCTATTGTTTTTTTAGTTTCTTTGCAATTTATCAAAACAACTATATTTTTTCAATATTCTGACATCTGCATTTATACCACAAATAATTCTTGTTTAGCTTACCTTGTTGTTTTGTGTAAGACTGTAGAGAGCATGCACCAATTTCAAGATCATTATGCAAAACTTTTGTCACTAGAGTGTACATAGTACATTCCTACAAAAAATAAACACTGTATGTAGTACCATCAAAATGCATGTTTCACCACAAAGTTAGATTGTTTTTATGGGATATAACATTTTTCTGAGCAAGTTTTAACTCTACGTTTACAATCATTTATGAATGCCATTGATCGGTGAAATTTTGGTTCCTATATATACAATGCCAATGAATACTTACCTTCAAATTGTGGCAGACAGTATAATTCAGGAAAGCATGTGGAATTTCACGGGCATATATTTTACAAATTTAGTTACATCCTCAAATTTCATTTAGACATTATGATGTCTTTGGTCATTAAAACAAACAGCCAAATTTGCTTACTCCAGAAAAAATGGTATGTTGGAAAATCTTTGACTAAGATTAATCACAACATTGCAGTGACAATTGTATTTACTGACAAGCTAAAATGAGTCAAAACAGCAACAGTATCTTATACACCCATAACATCAAAATTATGCCTGAAGTAGTTTACTAGGTTTGTAATGTTATAAAATCTGCATTTTGCTTTCTATTGACAATCATAAATATCTTGTAGGCAAGAAATGCTGTGATACTTACCAATATATGTGTATGCTAGCTTAATTCTTCAGATTTTCTACATGCAAGAAGCAGAATGAATGACCAGTTACTTACTCTTAAACCAGTTACATTGTATGAGGTGCTGTGTGTATCCAGCAAATCACTTGAAAAACTTTCATTTGTTCTTTCTGTTCTAACTTGGTATGCTGTGAATGAAGTAATGGTAGGTGCTGTCCATTTGATTTCTATCCAGTTAAATCCTTTCCTTTTGATTGTGCAGTTTTTTGGGACTTTTGCTGCGTAACAAATGATTAAAAATTGTCATTGAGTGTGACCAACGATTTTTGTACTAATGCATTCATTTGTGATCTCACTTTCTTGGTCACAAGTGTTGTGATTCACCATTTGTTGCAATTCAGCTGATCTTCCTTGTTCATTTTCTGCTGATAATGATATGATGTAGTCCACTCCAAGTTGAAGGTGGTGCACTTTAGCTACAAAAAATTTTCCATTTCTACTTAAATCCACATATTTTTCGATGCTCATGTTTGTCTTTGGAGCTCTGATTGAAAAGGTGAATTTGTCCACATAACCAGTTTTCTAGATGAGTAAAAACAAAAGCAGACTTCAGTTTTTTTAATTATGGAATCTATAAATATTAATAGCAGATGCAAAATAGTATGTTGATCACATCAAATTTGGTAATGAATTCAATTGTTATTGGTCAGTTTTTTATGATGTTAACTAATAAGTTTCTTTCGTGTCTCTTCAATTTTTCATTTTACTATTTATCACTCTTTACTCCCACCTGCCACCTTGCTAACAGCAAGTATCCATTCCTGGTGTGTACACATTGCAAATCAATATATAGGTTATCAGTGGCTGTGTTAGGTTCTGCAATGCAATGAATTGGTGTCATTCATTCATGTTTATTTGGAAAAGCATTTCAGCAGCTGAAAACACCATGTAAAGTACAATTCAATGTGAAAGCAGTCATCCCAGCAACGCTGGACATACGCTGTATATTGTATTTTATCTAACTTGAGTCATGTGCAGATCAATAACATCACAATCAATGAAACATTAAACCAAGTACATCAATATCATGTTTCCGTCTCTGACAGGCTACCTAATATAACCATGTGGCTTTCTGGTTAGGTCACCCACTATCCTAATGGTGTGGAAATTTAATGATTAACACTGTGCATGCAAGCATTCAATTTTATTGGTACGTAAGTGCTGAGGTTGAAGTTTCTACGGGCGTATGAAATACATGTCACAAAATACGATGTCAAAACCTGCTGAAATTGGTAAAATAATATAGGTTGAAATCTGCCAAAACGGCTCCCACACTAATGTCAATTATACAGGCAATTCACAGTTATTTGATAGCTTTTAATTTTTTCGAAACTCTTATACCATGTTAACAACGGATTAAACTATAATCATGAAAAATGGAAAACACACAATTACCCAGAAGCACTTACGCAGTGCATTGCAAAACACAAGCACATTAAACTTGCAAATTGGCTTTCTGCAAACAGTTTTAAATAGCAAGTAGAATGTGAAAAATCAGCAGGAGTGCTGCACTCCCAGTCAGAATTGTGGTTAGTTTTTTTGGTCACAGACCAAAATGTTTTTGAAATGACTGAAAAAAAATCAAGTCATTTAGGTCAGAACGTCTGAAAATATAGGCTGATGATCAATGCTAACAGCAAGTTGTAATATAACTGTGAGACAAATGACTAAAATGTCTCAGCAAAAATATGACTGAGATGTATCAGCAAAGGAAAAACATAATTGAGGCGTGTGATGCATGCCTGCGCTCCTATACTCAGCGCATATGTATTGGCATATATTCTGTGTGATACACATATCTGAAAATCAGTATTTTTGACTCCGACTCAGAT
>JGI24022J15233_10002097_pt1 | contig 18084 bp, 6 predicted proteins | sample Ectturendosymbi2_FD_15233 | JGI IMG/M metagenome (IMG submission 15233) | reverse complement strand
TTCTCACATTTAGTGTACTTTTTACTACTTGTTTGTGCTTAATCTAACTGCTAATTTGCGGTGCTGTCAACGCTAGCCCAATATGTTTTTCACGCAACCTTTTGTCTTTGTTTTGTAATAATCACTGCTTTGCATACTTCCACTTGTTTTTACCTTTAATTTACTTGGACTGAAGATGCAGTATGGCGAAATCAATTTCCGTTAAATAACATCTATGCGTGCTGATTTCTGTCACTTGTGCACAGGCTGTACTTACGTTGAAGATATGGGTAGACAAGAATCGCTGCAGTTAATAGAAAGGAAGGGACAGGTTGATACTGATGCTCAAGAAACAAGTAGAGCTTCTAACTGTTCCTTATGATGCACAGCTCTCCGACTGCATCAAGTAGTGCACAATATTCAGACCACTCCGCAATCGTCCTAATAAACAGCTTTTTGACATAACATTCACTCGCAGGTTTTTGCGCAGTAAGCAGATGGCTGCCTGGGCACAAATCAGGGTTGCCTACGTGCTGTGGTGATTGACTATCCCAGTGACCGTGGATTGCACAGAATTTCATGAAATTACGCTCCTTCGCCGCTGTGAAGCAATGCCATTCAACTGCAGTTTCAGTATTGCAAAATACTTGTATCTGCATCACTTATCAGCAATGAACAATAAAAACATCGGTATTGGCCAAAAAAAGCCTTATTGATCGAGGTCTACGTAAAATCCAATCAAACTTGGCTAAAATGCAATCAAACTTGGCTATTGCAACTCTCTATTCAGATAGTGGTATTTATTAGAGCTCGACTGATAAGTTCTATTTGGGCCGATGCCGATGTTTTTCATGATTCATTGCCGTTACCTGATGCCGATGTTTTTTGCATTAGTCAAACTACAGCTGAAAGGCATTACAGTGCATCTTTTTCTTCAAGCCACATTAACACTTTGAGAGCCGGCGTACAATAAATTCATACTTCGATTTCGGCCTAAGAAACAGCAGTTTTCGGTTGCTTTATCAACGTCCTAGCTCCTCCACCGATTGCGCTAGAGAGCTGTTAAAGGGCTCAAACGGATCGGCCAGTCCAGTAGATTGCACTAGAAAAAAATTTTTTTGGTTGGGGGTGTGGATTTTTTGTGACTGACGTCATAAGTGAAGTAGTTTTGGGGTGATTTTGGCTCATGTTGCCTGGCCTAGGGCCCAACCGCTAGGCCAAAGTGTTTCGCTGAAGTTTTCAGTGGAAACTAGGCTCGAGTCCGAGTCTTTTGAGCCTTTAATCGACTTTCTTGCGTTTCTGGTTCAAAAGTTATGATCTAAAACAAACAAATTAATTAATTATCTAATTAGCGAATTAGTCAAATATTTTTACTAACTTACATCATCACTTTTGAACCCAAAACCCCAGCAGGTCATTCAAAGTATCAAAAATCTCTGATTGTAGCCTAGTTTCCAGTAAAAACTTCAGCGAAATACTACCACCTAACGGTTGGCGCCAAGGGCCAGGCAAAGTGGGCCAAGCTGGCCTAAAATTCCTCCACTTCTGACGTCACTCACAAAAAAACCTGCATCCCCCAAGCAAAAATTTTTTTTTCGAGTGCAGACTAAAAGACTTGCCATGTCTTTTGAAACTTTTACCAGGTACGTAGAGCATACCGGACCAGAGAAATTCTTGCGCAAAGCCACGTGCGTTTAGGCGTTTTTTCCCCGAAAGCAGCCGGGCGCCAAAGAGTTAACAAACAATTAATTACACAAGTTGCAATTATGAAAAAGCGGATTGTAATTGTGGTAAGTTAACACTTTGAGAACTGGCGTTCGATATATTCGTACCTGGATTTGGGCCTAAAAACAGCAGTTTTCGGTTGCCTTACCAACACCATGGCTCCTTTGCCAATTACGCTAGAAAGCTGTTCACTGGCTCAAAAAGATCGGCCAGTCTTCTCGTCTGCACTCAAAAAAATTTTTTGGTTGGTGTTTGCAGATAGATTTTTTGTGAGTGACGTCATAAGTGAAGTAGTTTTGGGGCCATTTTGGCTCATGTTACCTGGCTTAGGATCTAACCGCTAGGCCAAAGTGTTTCGCTGAAGTTTTTATTGGAAACTAGGCTCGAGTCCAAGTTGTTTGAGCCTTTGATCCACTTTCTACCGTTTCTTGGTCAAAAGTTATGATCTAAAATAAACAAATTAATTAATGCTAGCTAATTAGTCAAATATTTTTAGTACTTCAGATCATAACTTTTCAACCTGAAACCTCAGCAGGTCATTCAAAGTATGAAAAGACTCAGATATTAGCCTAGTTTCCAATAAAAACTTCAGCAAAATACTAACATCTAATGGTTTGAGCTCAGGGCCAGGTAAAGTGGGCCAAGGTGGCCTAATAGCCCTCCATTTTTGACGCCACTCACAAAAAATCTGCATCCGCCAACCAAAAAAATTTTTTTAGAGTGCAAACTAGAAGACTTGCCATGTCTTTTGACACTTCAACCAGGTCCGTAGCACTTACCAGACTGGAGAAATTCCCACGCAAAGCCACATGCGTTTCAATGTTTTTTTGGAAATCCCCAAAAGCTGCTAGACGCCAAAGTGATAAGAACAAGCAGTGTTTATTTTGCCTTATGAGGCAAAAGATACACTCCTGGAGCTATTTTGCCACCAGTTAAACATGATTGGCTGAACTGGTTACTCAACAAGTTTGAACAGCATATCTGTGACGTCTGTAAATGGCTCAGTCTGATAGACAAGTCATGTTATGTTTTCAGTGCTGGCAAGCTGTTAGCAACTTCTTGTTTGCATTGTGTATACTGTAGGCTAAACCTAAACCCTTTCCTCTTTACATATTGTACTTGTCACGTGACCACATTAACCAACTGTGTTTGACTAAAAGTCAAATGTACTTTAATAGGATGGTTTCATCCCTCATTCCTACTGCAATCCATAGCAATTTACAGTAGTCTAAAACTTTAAATGAACAAATGCTCAAACAGGAAAACACGTGTTGTGTATAAGTAGGCCTACTCCGTGTGTAGACATCTGTGCGTACACTCAGATGTCACAATCAAAAGACAATGCGCGATGCGGTAAAACCATCACTTCACTGCGGTAAAGAACTGCACAACATCGAATTCTGCGCAAACCTCTGTCACTGCTTGCTGTGATGTAGGCACTTTTTTGATGCACGCTGAATGCAAGTCTGCCTAGCCTAGAAAGACTTTGATAAAACAGCCTACCAACACAACAGGACACAACCTAGTTTTTCACAGACAGTCATCTACTTACTGCACCAAAACCTGCAAGCGAATGTTACATCATAGAGCATTTTGTTGGGACGACTGCACTGCGGTCTGATTGTATTATGCATGATGCTCTGTGCACTATGAATAGGACAGAGCATTTGCGTTAATCAGTCAGGGTCAGAGGTGAAGTAGCAACTTGAGTTTCTGAACACTCCATGCAGAGCAACAGCTTAACACTTGTATGAGCAAATATTGTCGATATATAACGTCAGAATTTTGCCAATGCGTTATATATCGGCATGCCAATACATCAGTCGAGCTATAAGACTATTTATCTCATTGTCAAAACACACAAGGAAAGATTTCCCAGTTATCATTGCTTTCGGTCACAACGCAATTATTACATCAGAAATGGTACTTACCTTGTCGAACACGGTGTTGCCAGTTTTGCTTTTTTGAGGCCAAATTTGCAATTTTTTGCATTTTTTCAACTCCTTTGGCTTTTTTTTACTTTTGAAAAAATGCCAAATGAATTTTGACTTTTTTTAGCCTTGTTTGGCCATTTGCATTTTTATGTCGATTTGCAGATGATTTTGGCAGATTTTTGGGCAATGGCAGATTTCCATACATTGTTTCTAGACACAATGATAAATTTTTGTTGGAAAGTATGCACAAGAATTTATAATTTTTTGTTTTGCTGTCTCATCCTTTTACGTTTGCAGTTTCACGTTGCTTTTCTGCAAGACCAAAAGTTTTGAGAAGTTTATTAATGGAATGAGCTTTTCTTTTCACATGTAAAATGCCTATATTGCATTTTGAAAGTGCGTTTGGGTGTTTTAAAGGGGTCGTTGTTTATTTATCTTGTGTTTGGCTTTTTTCAAAAGGTTAATCTAGCCTTTTTTGCTTTTGACTACCTGGTAACCCTGGTCGAAGATTCAGCAAATGTCAGCCATACAGCAATGAGAGCTGTTTATCCATATGTACATACACTTATAAAAATCAATGCTGACAATCAGCTGCACAATTGTGTCTGTGGAACACTGTCCATCAAGATGGTGGTGTTATAAATCTATTTGGAAAATCACTGTGGAGAAGAATGATTGAGTGGCAATTGCTGTGATGATTTTACATCATAATGTAAAAGTGGCTTGTAATCAAAATCAGTATAAGACATTTTGCGCAACAAACAACATCGTCAACTGCTCAATTCTAAAAAGGCTGTTTTCAAAATACAACGCTTGGCTGATATTTTGTCCAGATAATGTGACCAAAATTTCTGAGGCTGGCTGTCGTGCTTTTCAGTATGACAAATTCTTGGTAAAAATATAGCTTTAATTGAAACGAACCCGCATTACTTGGCGTGTCCCTGAGGAAGGCCTAAACTTATTAAATTTTGTGATAATCTAGTAGGTGCAAACAGCAGATAAAATTTAGGCTGCAACTGCAAAAGAAAACGATCACCATTAGAGATGGTGTCCTCTTGCCATGAAGCGAAATATTACAAAACAGCTCTGTGTTTTTGTGGCAGTGTGCGAGCTTCTGACAGCTTTGCTTGTATTGGAGCTGGCACTGCCTTAGGAGGAAATACCGAAACACGTACGTTCGATGCAATATCAATTCAGAGTGTTCAAAAACGTGGATTGTTTCATGTCATTCCGCAGGTGCTATTTAGACAAGGCAGGGACGTTGTTGTTTTGTGATAGTACTATGCAACGTTAGAAGGGAAATGTAGACTGTTGCCTGTTCCAAACCACCCGTATTACAGACCTTTGGTATTTTATTGCCTTTAATGTGGAGTACCTGTGGTACAAAGGGGCCTGTTGTGGCAGCCAAACAGACCCCCTGGATGCACACCTGAAAGTATCAAAAGACTTGGCTTTTAGCCTAATTTCCAACAAAATCTTGGGTGAATTAGTACTGTCTATCGGTTTGGGCCGAGGGCCAGAAGTGGGCCAAAAATGCCTAAAACTACTCTGCTTATGATGTCACTCACAAAAACTCCAAAACCAACAAATTTTTTTCATTGCAGACTTGAAGACTTGTTGAGTTGTTTGAGGGTTTGAACAGCTCTCTAGTGCTTCGGCGCCAGAGATATTCCCGCACAAAGACATGTTCAAACTGCTAGTTTGTAGGCTGAAACAGCCCAGCAGCTAAGGTGTTAGGTTCAAGAAAAGTATTTATAAGTTTGGTCCACAGGTAAAGAAATACAACTTTATAAAGTTCGCTTTTTGTAGGTGGTGCCAAGTGTTCAAGAACTTTACCATGTCCATTCGATTGTTAACCGCCTTTGCTCATAAGCTACCCTTAATTTTAAGCTGCAAGAAATGACTTTTATAACATTATAAAATTAATGTAAACTGCCATTGATTGTAAGCCACGTAGGAACCTTACCTAAGCCTCGGAGATACTTTTTGCATACTAGCACGTTTCGTGTTTAATTGACAACCCTGGTAATGATCTGTACACCACTACAACTGCTTTCTCTGTCCATCATTATCCCTCCTGTGACAAGAGTGTGCACATGATGCTGAAGAGAAGAACGAATACAAAAAGAGTTTGGTTAACATCTGCACCAGTGCTCTTCAACAGGGGTTCCGTGGAACCCCTAGTGTTCAGCAAAGCATGTAGTGGGGTTAGGTGAGTTTTAAGGGTTCCATGAGGATTCCTTGTTGTTTAGCGGAAATGATTTCTTGCTTCAGCATGCTGATGCGTTGTTATGAAATGTTTTAGATCACCCTGCTGCATTCAGACTCCAAGTAGGACAGTTAGTTGCATAGGGGTTTTAGTGCAGTTAATTGCTGAAAAATAAATATTGATAGTTGTTGTGTCACTAGTTCATTGTTGTGCAATTAAGAAGAACATTATTGTTACATCACAGTTATATCATGTTGCCGATGTGTAGTTCACAGTAGACTGAGTAGAGAGTACCATACAGACTAGAGCTGTTGTTCAGGCTTTGGGAACAAAGTAAAAACAGTGTGAAACCCAACTTTTTACTATTTAGTCAGCATATTTTCTTATGTGAAGTGAAGTAATAACAACAGCGAAGGTGTGAATGGTAATGATCAGTGTAGTTTAAATGTAGGAGGTTACTCCTCTGAAGAGGCCCAAACGTAATTCAATTGCCAAAGTTAGAAAATGGGGTGACATATATTTGTGATATGGGTTCTTTTTACTGAATCACCAAATTTGGAATGTAGCAGCTACATTCAACAAATGCAAGAACAACCAAGTCATTAAATTTCTTGCTTTTTGACTTCTGTAGTAACTGTTTATTTGTTGAAGTGTCTCATGAGGAAATATTTTGAGTTTCTGCCAAGTAATTTGTGTTTTTTAATTTTGGTTCAATGACAAATGTGGAAGTATGTCAGGGGTTCAACAATGACAAAAAAGTTGAAGAGCAATGATCTACACCTTTCGGTGAGGTGGAGACAAAAATGTTAGCTGTCCTTGGTTGTGAGCTGCCCTTGATTGTAAGCTGCATGAAATGATGAGAAAAACATTATAAGCTGTGGCTTGCAATCGAATAAATACAGCAGTAAAATTAATAATGTCTTGTGTATCACTAAAATGCTATTGAAGTAATTTAACAGTCAATCACATGTATTTGAGGATTAAAGTTTCAAACAATAGTTTACTTTTTCCACAGATAACCAAAAATATTTGACTCCAACTCCAAAGTCCTGTTATATTTTTTTGTAAAATAAAGTAATGTTTGATCTCTTGTCAGTTAAAAACTCTTGTTTTTTTCTAAGCTTTTGATGAATCAGGTGACTGTGCTCCACTTTCAACTTTTTGCATTCAAACTTGCACATATATTCAAACAAGTACCCTCAACTATGAGGGTAAGCAAGAAATTGATCAGCAATTTTTTTTTCAACGGGAAATTGATTTCACGTAAAATTACACACAATCAATACTGAAATTTGTAAGAAATGCTTATGGGTAAAAAGTTGAAAACTAAAGCAAGAGCAAAGAGAGCAAACAAACTTAAGACTAAAATAAATAAATGAGAACATCGCAACTAATGTCAAAACGTTTTTTGACCCAGCTGCTGTGACTTACCAGTATGTTGCAAATACAATTTAACAATTATATAAGCCTGTACTGTATCTCCAATGTCACTGCTTCATACAAAGCATGTTTGGCTGTGCTTTGGTGCTCCTTGTGATTATATTGATGTGTGATTCAAACCATCCTTATTTGCAAAAACTTGTTTCTAGTATGATAACATTGTACCTTGCCTTGCTATATGTATAGTTTATGCATTGGGCCTTCATTATATGTATAGTTATATGCATTGGGAGAATAAATGAGTTCATTCTTTTTATGTGCTTTGTGGTGAGGAGTGCAGAAAGTTGGAGTTTAAATAGATTTTTAGAAAATATTTATCAGTTTTATTTCATATAATGTGTCAGGCCTTGAATCAAAAGCACTACTTAAACTGTTTCAAAAATGCAGTGAACAGTGTTGACTCAGCACTGGTCGGCATTTTTGACTTGGTGCCAAACGGGTAGCACAACTTTATTTTGTCAACAATGGAAGTGGGTACCTTTTTTGTTGAACAAAGAATGAAGATTATTCAACTTATCTGTAAGTTAAAGAAATCCAAGATTTCTTGCATAAATTTCACCATGAACTGTTGCCAACATCATTCAAAGACTTGTGTCAGAAAACGGCTGACGTTCATCATGTGTTTCTTTTTGCATCTTGTGGGCCTTGCGGCAGAAATAAGTAAATAAATAAATCCAAGATGTTGCTTTACAAAATCTCTGAAGTTAGGTTGCAATCACATTTCTTCCAGTGCTTTCTTTGTCATATAACTTATTTTTTTCTAGTTGGGTCATGAACCTCTTTCTCCAGTGTTGAGAAGGAACATGTTCTTTCGGAAGCAGTGGCAATATCCAAGTGTATTTGAATACAGTGAGTACAGTTTACAATGAGTTTGGCTTTTATTTGCTTTGAAAGTAAACTTGACCTTTGAAAGCACAAACACTGAATTATCACATGTTTAGAAATACAAACAAAAAGCACAAGATATCTAAACTTATTTTAAAGCATGAATGTCTTCTCTACAGTAATATTATAACTGCATAATATTTTTCCCTGCATAAAGATTAGTTTGAATGTGCTTTATAAAGATTAGTTTGAATGTGCTCAGCTTGTGCTTCTTTTGTTTCATACATTTGTGTGTAAAAGCTTGCTGAATAAACCTTTTGATGCTAACAGAAATCATGCTTTGGAACCAGATAACAAGAGTTCCTGACTGTGTTATGGTCATGTTGCGTTTTTTAGAACTAGCGTTATTCTTTCAGCACATCTGCTGTGCTGCTTAGCGTTGCTTAAAGTAATGAATGCAACTTCTTAACTGAACAATTTTTATTTCAGATGCATGTTGCTCCTAAATTATGCGTTTTGACATAAGTGTGACTATTTTCATGCATCTGACCGGCTAAGTATTTTTGCCAGCCCAGCCTGTGTTTATTGTGTGGAAAGCAAGCAGTTATTTTGCCATTAAACTAAATAAAATACTGTTTTGTTGTTTTTGTCTGTTCTTAAATAAAATATGCTTGTATGCAGTGAAACACATCAAACAGACCGATGGATTCTTCGGTCTCTACAGAGGTGTATTTCCTAGAGTTTGTGCAAATCTGTCAGCGTCGGCTACGTACTATGTTGTTGGTGATGTAAGTATCAGGCACATTTACAAACACAAATGAAGTTTTGTTGTGTTTTTTGAAGAAACGTCTTCAGCTCAATTTCTGTTGTTACATAGACAGAACCTGCTGAGCATGTGCGCACGATTGAAGTTGGTATTGGCAGAAAAAGTGCTAGTAATGTGCTGAGATGCAAGTAGTAATCTGATTCATGACAAACTTTTTTTGGAGTTCGTCTTAAATTGGGTGTGGTTTGATCACAAGTGGCAAATCATACATCAACATAGTTTTGTTCCAGCAATAAAGATACCGCCATGTTACATGCCAGTCAAATATAGCTCGTTGGAGTGAGTAACACTGTGCAGGGCTTACTGACATTGAATTGCAACCCTTGCGTTTTCAAATTGCACTTTGCCTTTGTCTGAAACGTTTCCAAGCCAACCGTTGCGACTTGGGTTATCCTGAACACTGATCAGAGATAAGTTATTCGCGTCATATACTAAAACTAAGTAATGGGGCAGTCTTAATGTATTTATATTTATTTTTGTCTTACTTATATTTGTAAAAGTACACTTTACAATGTTAGCAAATTGCATGATGTGTTGCGTAATATTTTCGCAATTCGGAGACTGATTAGGTGCAGGAGATATAAGGTCCTAGTTTTGTGCAAAAGTATGCAAACGTTAGGCGGAAAAAGCTTTTTATGCTTGTTATTCTGAAGATGATTTTGCTCATGAGCAGGTAGTGTGACTTCGTTTGTAAGGCTGATTAGGTCTGTGCGTATGGTACTTCTTGTTGCAGGCGATAGAAATTTATTTAACAAAAGCTCTTTTGAATAACACACTTAACTCAACTATCACAAGGGGTGTAATATTCAGTGTACAAAATTTGTCATCTTACAATACAGTAGTTTTGGTGGTGTTCTGTGAAAAAAGCTCGTTTAGAAAAAAATATCTGAAGCTTGGTTCTCATCGTTTTTTGATGGTCCAAGTCTGCCATATTGTACCGAATCAAAGGACTCACTCCAAGTTTTTTTGTGTCGATTGCAAACCACTGAGCCATTTTTGGGCAATATACTCGTAATGAGGTCTCACTGTTCAGTGACAATGAACACCGATATTGCGTTAGAACACATCTAGTATTGGAACGCTACAACCAATATCGTCAACATTCTAAAATAAAGTGTGGGCTTGCAGTGAATGTGCATTATTTCTACATACGTAATTCTTCGTGCAGGCGTTGACAAAGCGAAAGGTAAGCAATACTCTGAGTGCGCTTGCCCTGTTTAGCAGTAGCTCCAATTCGATAAAAGTGTGATTTGTGCATGAAGCTGTCCTTGCATGTGCAATTGTAGGTTGTCATTGCAAGCCTTACATTTAACAGCGGTCGGCAAACATTTTCACAGGCCGAAAACAAATGTGTTTCTAGTTTTCTGGGGACGCACGTATTTCATTTTTCATTCATTTTCATGCATGCTTTTCCTCTGGGGAGGGTCACGGGGGCATCAGTCCTAGGAAGACTCAATAATTCACGGTCAACAGCCATTTCAGACAATTCTGCTGGCTCCACACCAGGCGGGACTAAACAAGGTCGGAGATGTAGTCACTCCACTTTACTTGGTCCTTGGACAAACTCTTGAGGGTCGCTTTCCCGTGGGTTAGCCAGCAGGACTTGCCTCGCCAGTATTTTGCGGGGCCTTCTGGATACATGGCCGAATCAAGGTAGCTGGGATCTCTCGATGCGGGCAGGTGGTTCGACATTCTTTACAAATTCCATCCCTGGTTTGCGGTGTTTGAAAGCTCCCGTTTTGTGACCACATAGTGACAAAGCTCACGCAAAACTGCGTTATATTTAACAATTCTTGTGTCAATCTCCTCGTTCCGCCTTCCGTCACTGGTAAATATCACCCCTAGGTACTTGAACTTCTCCACCTGCTGCAGTGTATTCCCGCTGACTTGCACGTATTTTCAGCTGAATAATATCTGTTGAATTTGATGGTCAGCAAGTAAAATCACATTGTATTGCTATTGCCCCCCTTGATCCCGCCACTAGTTCAAAGCTTGTCACGCGTAGCATGTTAAGCCGGAATTTTTTGCCACATACGTTTTGCTCGAGCGAAGTTTACTTCTCGGTTTAAGATATTCTGGGTTAAAGAGTAAATGCATTTGATTGCAAGCTGTTGATAGACACGGAAATTCTCAAACCTATTTTTTTGTCTCTTATTACTAATCAACAGTTTTTGTTTGTTAGCGAATAAAGGCTCTAACCCAGGGCTCAGCAACCTTTCCCGAGTCGCGGGCCAAAAGCAAACTCTGCAAGGTATGGCGGGCCGTACCAATTTTCCATCAACAATGCCATTCCCGTTGCTGTTGTTAAATTTTGGGAATTTTTCTAATTTTAATCAGATTACCACTAGAAGCCCTGAAAAATTTCTCTACCTACAAGGACGAGTTTTTTTGACCTTTTATATGTTAAGACTGTTTATGAATGTTTTCCTTCAATTTGCTTCAACTATTGCATTAAAACAAGCCAGCCAATCATATTTGCGTGTTTTTGCAAGGTGAAAAAGTAGTCTACACAGAAAAATAAATTGTTAACAAAACTTTCTGTTAAAACTCAGTCAGCACAGTTTTGAAAATATTAGTCCAGCTCCTGATTCTCAGAAGAAAGTCATCGATTGTCACTCCATTGTTGCGTTGATAGTTGCGAAAGAAACCCTACTGAAGAAGCATCATCCCCTAAACACGCGCAGGTCATTTTTGACCGCTCAGGACTTCTAGGTAGATGTGTGAAATACTCCGTTTCCAAAAGCTCTAATAAAAATATTCCAATGGCTACAAAAACTTTATTATATATTAGGAAAAGTCAAGGAATATGACGAAACAAATAGTAACAACAACGAAAATACGAAACGCTGAAGTTCAAAAACGGTCAAAAATTACCGCACCGGGCTTCTGAGTGTTTTTACTCCTGCGCAGTGCGGTTTCTCATTGTTCCTTGTAAGTATTCAATACATGAAGTTGCAACGAGGGCAGATTCATAAAATATAGTACCACTGGGTGGGTCATACAGTTTCTACAATGTGGCAAAGCGGTTGCGGGCCGGATGATTTGGCTTGACGGGCCATAGGTTGCCGACCCCTGCTTTAAACATACTCCATCCGCCCCTAAATATAAACTATAAACTGCTTACTTTATACAAATAAACGTACCTATGCACTGTTAAATTAAAAAAATGCACTCTTTGTACACACAGGAAGCTGTTGTGCGTGTCACACAATGATGTCCGTACGAATCTCCGCATTCCATCTACATGTTACAACATCAGTACAATAAATTATGTGCACGTGCCTGTATAATAATGGGTTTAATACTTGGGTTCTCAGGTGAAAACGTCTTGAGTCATAATTTCGATCCAAATCTGCAGTAAAAATCGCATTTGTAAAAAAAACGTTAAAGTGTGATTTTGTTTGAAAAAAAAAAAACGTTGTTGTGCTATCATTAACTAACAATTCTTTACTATGCTGCTTGTGAGCATGTGACGTAATATCAATGTTTGGTGTTCATGCTGTTAATATCTTTTTGGACAAAGGGTCTTAAATTTGATAAAATGTTTAATGCCAAATAAATTTCATTAGGACTTGTTCAAGTTTCGTCCTGTCGCTTTTGCTGATCGGTTTGAAATAACATGAATTTTGTTTTTAACTGCGTTGACAAGAGGCCTTACAATCAGACTTGCTTCTGTTTTTGCATTTGATATCTTCGTATGCGAAGACCAGTTTAGCGACTTCTAAAAGTTTTGGTTTTGAGAATTTAATGCTTATACTTTCTAGTCTTTTTCTTGAGCGTGCTTAACCCATTCGAAAAAATAATGTGAATGCTGTTCTTTTTGCTACACAAGTTGTATCGCAGCATTTGCCACCAGGTTTCAAATCAAGCACATGTCGTATCGTAGCATTTGCCACCAGGTTTTTAATCAAGCCAGATGAGCTAATTTATCTGCTTAATAATGTGAATGTTCGAGGGAACTCGAATCCAATGCTAAGATTACACTTTAGCATGGCGAGCAGCACCTGCTTGAAGGTGTAGCTCGTGATTTTATTGCTTTCCGCAGTTGTTGGAACCACAACGATCAAGGGAACCAGTCACCAGCGCAGATGACGTCAAGTCAATGTTGAGCAAGGTGTGCGAACATGTGAGTCTCGTCCGTGAATACAGTTGATTTCAAATGTAGTAGTTTGCGTTTCTATCGTGAAAACCATATCGTAAATTGAGTTTCACTTTCAGCCCAAGAGAGAGCGATTACCGGTTTTACCAGACCAGACACTTTCTGTAAATTTTACCTGCTGCTGCAGTCGTAAATTGTCTGCTGCTTTTTCAACCTGTATATGTGCGGTTTTTTTTCATAGAGGAGTGGCTCTTAACCAGGGTGCCGTAAACTTCAGTCAGGGTAAGCTTGTGAGACGAATGAAAAAGATGCTTTTTCCGTTTAAGATGATCTCGTTAACTACTGGAAAAAGTGTCGTCAGCTAGCGATTCTCGGAGAATGTGCTGCCAGTCCAAAAATGCTTGGTTTTACTGTTCTAGACTGTAAACTTTCGTTTAGGATTTCCTGTAGAGTTCGCACGCACGATTGTTTGTGTTTCGCCTAAACCCGACGATGTTTTTCCGCCACGAGAGGGCCAACTTCGTTTTTCATCTTAGTTGTCTTCGCTTTGCTTCGTTGCAATGCCGCTGGTTTTCTAATGTAAGAAAATATTGCATCAAATTTCCTATGGAACAATCGTTTTGAAAGCAAGTTGGTAGAAACGAAATGGTATGTGCTGTGATTTTAATTACCTGGCGTAGTTGCCAAGTCTAAACCTTTTCTGTGATTTCCAGACTTCAACGGAAATGGTGTCAAGGTGCTGTGCTGTCATCGTATCGCAACCATTCCACGGTATGTGCAACGCAATTTACGCACCGAAGCATTATTTGGGTTACTTTGTGTTCATGCGTAGACATCATGCAGTAGATTGCCCAAGGCTATGGAAGCAGAGCTGTTGTTATGGTTGTTGTTTTTATCAACGTTCGCAATGGTAAATTACCTGGATGAACCCCCGTCTTGCCTCAAACAAGAGCCATGATAGAAGCAAAACTTGAAAAAGATTTTGGTAAATATTCGTAGTATAGATTAATCGTATATACTTTCACTCCAGTATTTCTGTTCTTCGATATATAAATAAGATGAAGGGGAAATATACGCATCGTTGCTATTTTTCGTGTAAAACTTGCGGATGATGCTCCGATCACAAAGCTGAAAAATAAGCGCTTTGCTTCCCCTTGATTTGTGGCACTGCTGGAATTCAAAGTGAAACACCATCGTTTATTTTACGTTTTTACAGTTATTGCCGTACGCATGATGGCTCAGTTTATTGGGCACGAAACTTTCTATGACACTATGCACTCGTCAATTGCTGAGATTTACTCTCAGGACGGAGTCCTTGGGTTCTTTGCGTAAGTCACTGATTTCGATGTGAAAAGTGAAATCAAGACGTTCTGTGATTCGTCAAATGCTTTGGTAACTGTGGTAAACCGATGACCGATATTATGCTTGCATTACTGTCCTCTGATCACTAAAAAGTGTGGCACTCTCCTTTCGAGCAAGACTGTATTTTGAAGATGTTACATGAACCTGTGAAGCACCTTCTATGTTTGCAAAATTACGGAATTCGAAGCATTAAAGATTTATTGACTGCAGCAGTTTTTTCTAAATGCTGTGTGTTTCTGTATGCGTATTAAAACCTTCGCTCGTTAGTCGTGAATGGTTAACGTCATAAGCCCAGTGATGATTTTCCCCTTATATGCAAACTCTCGACTTTTTTTTGTTAATTTCGGTGACGGCAATTGGCGGCAGGCCGAAACCTGAACTGTGCTTCTTGCCGGGGCGGTTGAGGTGAACGCTCACGCCCAAGGAGCGCTACGGCAATTCACTCAGTGGCTGTGGATCGAACACCCAACCTTCCGATTGAGAGGCGGACACTTTATAACTGAGCTATTGCCGCCCCGACTTTTTATTGTCGCATGTAGATTAATCCTAAAAATCGGCAAGGAGTCAATTGTCTTTGAACGTTTATATTTTTGTTTACTGCAACGGAATACTTTGTTATGTGGAATCCTTCCGACTGTCATTTGATGACTACGTCAATTGTTCTGATGAACAAACAAAAAAGCATTCTGTCTTGCGGAGGCAAGGGTCTAACACTCTATAAACCACGATTGCCATTACAAGACAGCAGAGTGAAAACAAACGTGGTATTTGACAGTGCTTTTTAAGGTGTTTTGAGGGACCGAAACGGTCTCTCGGTACTGCCACCATTTAAAATGCACTAAAACCTGCTGTACGGCGATTTCGGTATTCGGATAAAGTACTTGCGGTCTCTCAAAATGTCTTAACGGTCAGCAAGGTCAAACCTTGAAACAACGCGGTGCCGGATATCACATGTAAAAGTGCTTTTTACCTAATACTTACAGATAAGTTTGGCAAGAGCACATTTTTCAAGCTTTCATGTTCCAGAAAATAAATGTACGCTTACCCTTGTGCGAAGCCTTATTTATCACTCTGCAAAGAGTCGAAATGCTTCATGTCACTGGATAAACTTTTTAATCTATGTTTTGTTTAACAGCGGATTGGCTCCACGCATCGTAAGTGAGATAATAAGCATTTGGGTTTGCAACCTGCTCGCGTATGCCTTCAACTCGTACGTCATAACAGAAAAGGTGAGGCAAGCTTCCCTAGTTCTCATCGCGGTTGTCTTTGCGTCTAATCCAGTGATTCTTAACTTATGGGTCATGACTCGCGAGGCGGGGCGCGGAAGCAATCTTGCTGGGTTAACGAAAAGTCGGCTCGGCAAAACGTAAAGATAACTTCCACGCACAATATACGACTGTACATACTTTTTAAATAATAAAAAAGTATTAGCCACCAAGATGCCATCATTGCGTTATTCCAATGGTGTTTAGCTGTACTACCAACTAACGCGGCTACTCTGTATACAGAAACTCTTGTTTGATGTTTTCTTGTACAGTTACGTAACAAAATGCATGAAATTATGATGAGCACTAAACATTCAGACTGTCGTAATGCGAACTGGTCTGCATGCAGAATTTCAAGTTAGTTGTTTCTGCCATCGTTTTTTTATCACTTTTGGTATAATTGCTCAAGACCAGGCCGGTGGTTAGCAGACTGCATTACTAAGGCTTTAATTGGAAGTGTAAGTGTTTTTTTTCTGCTGATGATTGATTCTTTCAGTTGGAGTCAGAACCGTCGCCAGAAGGTTTTCAGTGGGGAGGCTTTGCGTTTCTGCGGAGGGGATTGACATTCTAAAAATTGACAAAAACTACTGATTTATAGTGTTTTATGCTTCAATTTGGGGGCCTTGGAACCATGGGCGTCCGCAGGGGGGCAAAACGGCCATTTTACCGCCCCTGGAAATTGAAATTAAGAAGAAAAATTTCTAGAAAACGTGAAATCAGCATTTTTAATTCTGATCAGTTGGGTTAATTCTTGCAACAACAGTTTGTTTGCCGATATGACATCTCCACTACAAAAGAGTCAGGTTCACTGTTCTGGTGTCATACAGTGATGAGCTTACAGTTCACTAAATTCGCTTCTTTGCCTGCAGGGGCAGGTTGCGAACTTGCAAACGAGTTGTTCTACTATTGGCTTTTATTGCGTAACAATAACATGGCAACAAATATTCGAAGATGCACTTCAAGTTACGGTTGTAGGCGTTTTGCCGCATGTAACTACTAACTATTGAACGCAGACTTCTTGGCAGGTAATGCAGCGAGACAGTGGCTGGTGATAGCGGTAAGACAAATAGGTTTATACCAATAATGGGCGAACTGCGGCTCGCCGACATATATTGTGTGGCTCTTCTAAATAAATAGCAATATCTCAAATTGACAGAGCTGTTACCTCATATTTAACGTTTGTTTCATTTATCAACGTGCTCACACAAGTTCGTGAAGTTAGTCACCAGGGAGTCTGCGCGATTTGATAACAACGACAGTAAACCTAAAGCTCAGGTTAGGCTACTTAAGTTCACAGAGGAAATTAAAATTTTCAAAGACACGTATCGTCAAAAGCATTGTCATTCTTCTAATGTCAGAATGAGAACGAATGCTTTTCGTGAAGAGGCAATTGCAGGCCACAAAGTGGAAGGATACTAAAGTAATTTTTAGACTACTGGAGGAGCTCCAAGCCAGATTTGAGCATTTCCAAGAGTTAAAAACCATGCTTTGCATTCCTTGTAAATCCATTCAATGTTAATGTAGTCGGTGACGGCTGTCCAGGTCACCCACCGTTTGTCACAACACACTTGACTGCTGCAGAAATTAAACTGGCCGAAAATAAATCTGGCTCTAAAAAACTTTGGTCAATGTCACTCTACAGTTAATTTTTGGCAACAGGTTCCAGAAAGCAAATACCCAGAACATAAAAGACCAGTGTACAACTTATTTCTGTGTACAGCACGACATATTGCTACGAATTTTGTTTCTCTGTAATGAAGTTCGTAAAATCAAACCATTGTGCAACCCTGAAAAATGAACACGTGGGAGAATTAATTCGCACATCTAACAACGTACTGTCCAGATTTTCGGGGACTAGAAAATCAAACAAAAGCTTAATAATGACAATCACTATACATCATTTAATGTAAAACTTGCATTCTTTACAGTATTTGTATTGACACTACAAACTGCTTTTGCGGCTCGCCGGTGTTTTTGGTTTTCTGCAAATGACTCTTCCATTGAAAATGATTGCCCACCCCTGGTTTGTACTATATGTAAAGAAGCCAGGACCGTTGCAAGGGGCGCAGGGAGAGAGAAGCCCCCTTGGAAAATTTTTCGTCTCTCCTGGAAAACAGTGTTGGACAAAATTTAGAACTATCGGACATAGTTCAAATATTAAGGCCCCTCTCAGAAAGCTCATCACTCTCCTTGGCGCCCCAAGCTGGTTACGTGTCTGAAAGAAGCATATGTGAAAAAGAAGCATTGCTGCCAAAAAAGCGCATTTTTGGAACATGCTCCCTCTAAACAGGGGCGGATTCAAGGGGGCGATCGCCCACCCTAAAATCTAAGAAAGTAACTTTATTCACCATGGTTTTGTATAATTCGGAAAATAACACATCAAAACCAATTCCGAATAAGACTCGTCATGTTCGAGNTGG
>JGI24022J15233_10002095_pt1 | contig 18096 bp, 12 predicted proteins | sample Ectturendosymbi2_FD_15233 | JGI IMG/M metagenome (IMG submission 15233) | reverse complement strand
AGCTCTTGTTTCTAAGTGATGCTGACAAGTCTTGCTAGCAGATCCCGCAATCAGGGGGAGAGCAACCGGACAATTCCGCCCCGCAATTTTCAAAAACGTGTTAAATTGTTAGTTCAGTTGAATGTATCAGCTGGGTGCGGCCCTGCTTGCTAAGCGAATAAAGTCATAATTTATGGGTTCGTTGAAAACCATGGCAATCCAATGCTTCTTTCTTTACAAATCATGGCAATTCTTACTTGAAAAGAATTTTCCTGCGTTGAAAACCTGAAGATAACCTACTGTGAAAATTATCATAATACTAATATATCTGGCTATTGCTCCCAACGAAGCATTTTTTGTGATTGTTACCCTAACGTGGAACATTTCCTTTGTAGTGTAGTATAAGTTGTTTTGTGAACGTCCATTTGCGCTGCATTGTCAGCAATGTTTCTCTATAGTGCGCAAATGCTCAGGACCACCTGAACTATTGTGAAGTGAAATCTCAATTTCACGCACTCGCAACATTGCAAAGCAATGGAAAAGCACACAAACAAGAAGCTATTTGAATGAAATGTATATTTTGTTCTTATTTTGATAAGATTGTATATTTATTACATAATTCACAAAGTGTGTATTTCATTGAAACCTTCACGTACTCAGCCCTAAAATAATCATCCTCACTAAAACAAATTTGCTCATTGTAAAATTATCTTATAGGGAACACCGATTGTCAGCATTTTGAAAATGATGTACAAAATTTCGTTTTATCATTGAAGCTTCGTCTAAACCAAGCTTAGACATGTTTCCTCGTGACTATACGTACAGTATGCGGAAATGGTTGATTTACGCAATATGGTCCTGTGAAGAATTGGTTTCATTGCAAATTGATATCGCATCCCCCCACCAAATTAGCCTGTGTCCGCTACTGCCTGAGACACGACATAGGATCAAAAGCGAATGCCGGAACGACGCCGCAAAGAAACGCTTCTCAAATCGTCTGCGTTGGTGTTGTCTCTATTTCAAAAGCGCACATGACATATCTCACATCCAACAGCACTCGTCACATGCCAAGCACTCACCGAGAACACTTCTGATGCGTCCCTCGCTCCTGACGGGACAGGATACCACCACCACCATCTCCAGTAACTGTCGTCCGAATTAAAGTTGTCCGCGTTTGAATACTCGTTGATATCGTTGATAACCTATCAATAGATTTACATACCTTAAAGAAATCCAAGTAAAATAAGAAACCAACGTTTCATTATACTCTCTTTGGAGTGTGAAGAGTGGTCTGCGGGGCCCACTTCCGCTTACTCTGCGCCTTGGGCTCGCAGCTGCTTTCACAGTGAATGCTGCGTTGGAAAGTAATGGTAGCAGCGCAGGTGAAGCTTTCCCTTGCATAACCATCCATTAACGACGAACACGGTCAGGCCGCAAGCACCGTTTTTCAAGTCTTCGATAGCGACAAAGAAAGTCTAATTTTTGATAAAGCCCATAGCTGTCCCTTGTGTTAGATTGCATTTTTCACGTGAAAGCCCAGTACACATGGTGCAAATATTGCATGATCGTGGTCGAAATCCAGAGCGATTTAGCTGTTCAGTCAACACTACAGCAACAACTCACCGTTTTAAACCAATGCATAAGACAACAGAGCGATCTGTTAAACAACTCACTACTTCTTTGGTGATATCGCTTCCTGATTTCAGGAGAAGAACGCTTTGATCAATTGCCCTCGCCCCCACGTACGCACCGGGTGATGACGTCTGTACGCGAATGCTGACGTCAGTCCCAGCATCAACGCGTGTCGCCGACGGTCGAACAGAAATCTGAAGCGGAGATATGAGGATACGGAAATATTTACAACAAAGAAGGTACTGAAGTTTAGGAGCCAGTGGATTTCAAACTATATCAGATAGCTAAGGCTGACTGCAAAAATTACCAACTACATGGTCTGCATCCGGCGTGAATACTAGTAAGCAGAAAAACGCACCTTACCCGGTATTATATTCATTCCGCATTTCTATTAATAAACTGAAAGGTTTATTGAAACCCTGCTCATCTAACTCTAAACACCCGAGTCTATGGGTAATGCCAACCAAACCAGCAAATGACGTTTTAGAAACACAGGCGCATTTTTCAATGACCCAGCAATCATTTAAGCTCATCTGAGCCGTTGAAATTAATTTGTGGCATTTGCGAAATATATACATACTGCGTTTATCACGAATGCGTTTAGCAAGAATTATTGCAAATGCAATTAAATTCTACCTCAAAAACCTGAAACATGCTGATGTTAGCTAAAAACGGCGCAAACCTGGTTTTCAAGTTCTGTGGAGACAGTCAGTTTCAGATAATCGGCCACGATTTCTCCGTCAGGCCTGAAGTAAGAAACAAGCACTTGCACGCCGGGCATCATGTTGTAAGTGACTGGGAACTCGAAGGTGTGGTTCCGGGAGCTGGGTTGGGGTGGTGAAAAATTAAAGTCTCTCATGATGCCACCTCTGGACAGAAGCTGCAAAACATCCAAAGTCAACGGAATTGCGGATTCGTAAACACAGCCATTAGTTGTTTTGATTTACGCTTGAGACTGAAGAACAAGGTAACTGATGAAGGTTAGAGAAGATTTCGTAGTGCTCTAAATTGCTGCCATGGACATTTAAGAATTTTTGCAGATGTTAACGAGAAGAACTCCTGTAGTCCATCAACTTACTTAACCTCAACCGCTTTCCAAAATAACGAACAGCATTAAATCGTTTCAATTCAACCCCAATCCACAGTTCTTTCAAAGACTGCGCACAAAGAGACAAGTGCATACTTCTTTTGCAAGGTAGAACGTACCATGATTCTCAACTTTGTTACTTCTTCGGTGCTTCTGATGGTTATGGACGCGTTGTGATCGGGGCGTAAGTTGCTTTGGCGTGTGGTGACTTGCAAGAACGAGTTCGACGGAGACTCTGCCCTCTTTACCTCCCAGTTGACTCCGTGCCGCTGTTCGGTTGTGTTGGTGTGTGCCTGTAAGAGGAGCTTCGCATGAGTTCAAAGGTCGCGATATGCGTTACAGTGAAAGATTTGCCTTGGCGTTTGCCCATAAGCATGCATGAACTAAAGTTTGTCATGAGTCAACGGTATAGGACAAATATTATTGAGAGCTTCGCTGCTATTCAGGTCACAAACGACAATGTTTCAGAACCCTAACCACGCTAACACTCGTCGAATGTTACCAGCTAACATGAAGACGCATACAACTTTGATGATGCGAACAGTTGAGTGAAAAATGTCTGCATTCAGAGCAAGCCGGTCAACTATGTCCCGCAAGAGCAAGTAGTACAATTGAAGCAAACGAACGATGCGTATAAGTTGCGTAGCTATTAAATGGCACAAAGCTCACGTGATGCCATCCAAAACAGGAAATGAGACTTTAAACCGCGTAAAGTAGAACAACCAGCAGGCGAACTAATCCATGAACACTTAAATTGTTTTTCAGCAACTACGTGGACACAGTGGATGAGGTAACAATATAAGAATTGATGCGGAAAAAATGCATAAGCAAAATTATCGTTAAACATGAACGTACGCGAAAGGAAACCGTTCGGAATTCGTCGTTCTTAGCCTCGATGGTGACAGCGACTGTACCGTCCGGGGGTACGTCAAACACTTTCACCTGGGACCTTGTTGGCTGATACCATGGTCTCGGTGGGGTGACGTCTTCGGGAAAGCGGTGCCCAGAGGGGTAACTGACGAAAAAGAAGGAATAAGCTCCTTTTAAATTAAAAAGGAGAATAAGAAGCCGCGACGGTGACATAGATCAACTGCTGACAATCAGTCGCACTTGCGGAAAAATGACTGCACACATCAAGACCGGAGATGCAACTGTAGTAGCAACGTGGAGAAACACTCTTAAGCATAATTGGACTCATAAAAAACTGCGATATTGACACCTTTGTAAACCAAGATCTAAACCATGAAATTTTTTTAAGGCACTGGTGGAACAGTGACATGCTTAAAGCCCTAATTCACAAGCCTCAACCGCGTTTCTGGAAAAGAAATTTTGGGTGAGCACGTAACCTACGCTGACACCAATGTGTGCTTTCATCTCGGCAGTCTTCTAAACGTCTGCTTAATAAGTAGGGAAATTCTACAACATTGCATGTAAACTGTCATTCGTTCATTTTAATGCCCGCTTTTCCTCTAGGGAGGGTGGCCAGGGCAGCAGCCCCTAGCAGGACTCCAAATACCTCACAGTCAACAGCAATTTCAGGTAATTCTGTTGACTCCACAGCAAGACGAGACCAAGCAAGTTCGGAGATGTAGCACTGCACCTTGGACGACTTTTGGGCCGCTTTCCCGTGGGCTTAGCCAGCAGTACCTGCCTCGCCAGTCTTTCGTGGGGCATTCTGGTCACATAGGTGGGATCTCTCGACTCGGAGGAGAAGTGGTTCGACATTCAGCGCTCTGCGAATTTCACAGCAGCGTACTTTTTCGCGAAGTGTCACACTGTGCACTCTGCAAAAATCCCATTTCTTCCGCTTGCACTTGAGATTATATTTTTTCAGTCATAACCCAGCAACCATGACCATATGTAAGGATCGGAACAAAAAACGATTTGAAAACTAACAGCTTTGCGGTGTTTCAAAGCTCCCGTTTTGTAACCACAGAGCGACAAGCCCACGCAGAACTGCGTTAGCTTTACCAATCCGTATGTTAATCTCCTCGCTTCGTCTTCCGTCACTCGCAGATGCCATCCCAGGGTACTTGAAATTCTACAACTGTTTCAGTGTACTGGCGCTAACTTGCAGCGTACACTGCCTTGGGTTTCTAGAGAGACGTAATACTTCGGTCTTTTTGGTGCTAATTTTCATTACGGCTCGTTCGCACGCAGCAGAAAACCGATCGAGTGCATGCTGAAGACCCTGTTAAGAAGATTCTAGCAGTACCAAATTGTCCGCAAAAAGCAAACGGTTGATCCTGTAGCTCCCAACTCTGACATCCTCCTCGACTCGGCTGAGACTGTCTATCCAATTCATGTAGACTACCAAGAGGAGTGGTGACAGGACACACCCTTGTCAGAGCCTTGTGAAGGGTTATGATTTAAATCTACCGACATGGACAAAAACTTTTGAGTCAGAATACAGTGACTTGACGGCCAGTTACAGGCGGCCGTCAACACGGTACTCTCGCAACACTTCCCAAAGTTTTTTATGAGGAACCCGGTCGTAGGCTTATGCTTTCTCGAGGTCGACAAAACATGTATAGACATCTTTGGCATACTCCCAAGGNATCTCGAAAATTTGTTGGGGAGTGAAAACTTGGTATATAGGAATCAGGACACGCAAGTGAAATAAGACTCTTGCGTTTCAGACCCTACAACTGTAATTAATGGGGTAAGAGAAGGGGCAGCTCTGAGACGATGTCTATTCACTGTTTACCTTGATTAACCTTCAGGTTAGTTAGGCACAGCCAGAACAGGATGCACTGTGGAAAATATGGTTGTCAATCACTTACTGTTTGCTGATGATAAACATGTGTTTGGTCCTATAACACCTTAACATTTGTTGTGATTATGATGCTGAACATGAATATGTTTTTAATTGTGACAATGCAGACTGGGTAGTTTCAATCTCTGAATGACATAAACACCCTGCAACACCAGTTATTTGCCTGAATGGTGTAAACGTGGAGTTTGTCGATTAAGTCAAAGCATCTTGGTTCATTACTTCGTGCCTCACTGAAGGTTGACAGTGACACTCACATGCGAGTCAAATAACTTTTTGCAGAGTAAACAAGCTCAGAAGCACCTGTTACTTCGTGTAGAAATGCAGGAAAAACATCCTGTTTCGCGCCAATTGCATGCCAATATATGCCTGTCATTTGTGTTACAATGCACTCGGTCTATTAAGCGCATCGCGTTGCCCACAGCAACGTCCACTGAATTTCACATCAGACTCCATCCGATGGAATGTTAGTGTCCGTCCACATCAAGTTACCTATTTCGTCAGGACATTGATGCCTTGATTAGAAACAATTTGAATGCTTTTCTTCCACGATGTGCATGTTATAATCTAACTTTTTTATCCGCTCACTTTCATTATCTGGTGGATTTTACAAATCTTTTGTTTTTCTCCCATCATGTAAAACTTTCGTATGATCATGACAGATTGCAGTAGTTGCTGGTGCTTCGTTCGTTAATGACTATATGTACAGTACACCACTATCGGTGCCTAAATATGACCTGTGCTGCAATATCTCTGGTCTTCAGACCCGTCGCCAGGATTTTGCAGCAGGGTTGGCCAAAAACCACAAGGGGGGGCCGCATTGTTCAAATAGAGTATTGGATGTCTGCAGCAACTGGGGTTCCAAACATGAAACGGGGGCACAGATTTTAAATGGGGAGGGTGGGCACCACTGTCCCCCCCGCTGCCGACGGCCCTGTTTGTAATATGCCTTCGAGTAAGTTAACTGTATATGAGATTGAATTTGTTGTTGCAGTTTACTGTTGTTTGGTATATCGATTACTCTTTGTTTCTTTTGTTTTGCATATTTTATTATAAATTACAGGCACATACTAATAATTATAAAGTCGTAATCGCCACCAAAGTACTTTACACAGCTTTAAGGACACCTTGACAGGATAATCTTCGGGTTTTTCGGTGTCCTAGCCCCTTTTTGGTGATGTTCTTGTGTATTTAAAATGTTTATACTAGCGGCTAAACCTGAACACAATACGATACACCAACCAACACCTTCCCTGTGATGGGTTGTATTTTTTGCCCATGTATTCTCGTTTTTGTCATAGGACCTGTCGTCCTATTCAAATACGCATTTAAAAATAAAAAATAAAATAAGTGACTTAAACCCGACCAAACCCTGAAGCGAAACAATGTGAGCATCACAGCTATACGGGGTGTTGCAGTCCATGCGAAACCTGGTGAATGCGGTTAAAACAGTGATGGACACTGGGCGTGCATGCTCAGTTCTAGTAAAACTCGATTCGTACGCACGTGTATTCAATGAAAACGATTAGCTGGTTTTTGTTGCGGTCGCTTTCCGTCAATACTTTGCCGTCTTGTTCGGTGACTTTTATCTAAAAAAATATTAGACGTCGAATTGTGTTGGTTACAACTGGGTTTTTATTCACTCAGCTACACTTGAAGACGTCTGCAAAGTTACTACGGCTTCGTGGCAACAACGCCACATCCTATGAACGGCCTTGGTGACAGACGATAGGGACGTGTTCAATGCTTCCCTTCCCAGATGTGTAATATGATGAAAATATATTTCATGGAGAATTCATAGAAGCATTATTTTGAAGGAAAATAACTCAGCAAATGTGAAATTTACCACATATTGTGCTGAAATCTCACGACAAAAATAACGTTGGAGTCCGGCATCACTTACATAAGCCGTGTACGATAATCCTGATTTGATAGTGTTCGGTTTGTATAGAGCTTCCACTTTAATATTGGTTTCCTTAACATCAACGTTAGCAGTTTCGTTGAAAGCAATCCCAGTCAATTCTTCGGTGACGCTTCCGGTGACTGTGATTTTCCTTTCGCTGCTTCCATCCCACCCAAGTATCTTCTTCACATCATCCAAAGTGATAAATAGATCTTCTTCGCCATCGAAATCCTGAAAAGAAAGCAAAAACTGTGCCGAGAAAACATTAAATGATATTAACTGAATCGATTACCCTTTCCAAAGCCAAACCTTAACTCATATGTTTGAAAGTCTAACGCTTTATTCCGTCGCCCACGAACACATATTGCCTCCATTTGGTGACGCAATCTCAAAGACATAATTGGACCTGCTGAGTAGATTTTACCAGCTGCTGCTTGCATCAACGGAAAGTCTTTGTTTTGTGACTTTTTACTTCATTTGAATTCATCCTTTTGACCACAGCTTCCAACTTCTATTTTCCCTACTATAGTCTTATTTTCAATACTTTAGAACGATGCAAGAAGCGCTTTTCGAACATTTTGGGCGAATAGCAGCAAAACCAAAGGATTCGCATTGCTTTTTTATAGTCAGGAATTGGGAGATATTCATTTTACAGATACAAATCACGCAATGCCACAAGAAACGACGGAAATATTTTTAAATGATGCACGGTTCTCAAAAGAAATAACAACCAAAAACCAAAACAAGGGCCATTCCTGGCTCTTGGCCACAAAAGTTGACTTAAGTATTTTGAACGTATTTTGATTTTTTTCAGATCCTGCCAAAAACGCTTGAATGGCCATTCGCATAAACCGCATTTAAAAGATAATTCATCAAAGTAGAAAATAACGTTTATCAAACCTCAATAAAATGCTCAATCTGTCCTTGTTCTCTGTTATTAACAAACGGCTTGTGAAGGTACGGGTTGTAGTAGTCATACTCAGGCACCACCAAGCTAGAATCAAGGGCTACGGATATTACTGCGTTTCCTTTCACTGGCTTCCCGTAAGTGTATCTGCGAAAGCACTGTCGTGAATACACATATGCAACGCGACTATAATTTCTAGATTATGCAAAAAAACAAATGAACCAGAAAACATTTTGGACATTATGAATATAGGAAAATAGTCAGACGACTGGTTCGCAAATAAGTAATCCACTCACGTTCCTTTTAATTTTACGGGGACACCAGATGACTTGGGGTAAATGTACGATGGCACTTCAACTTCTATTTTGAATTTTGGCAGCTTGTAAAGCTTCACTTCCACTTCGTGAATTTTTTCGTAATCCTGACATGCACGGATATAGTATGTGAATCAAATCAAGATACACATTGAATATTGGGTCAAGCAAAGTAACATGAGAAACAGCAGCATCAGAAAATCATTATGTGGATTATTTTCGGAAAGTGATAAAATCAACAACTTTTGGTGAGCTGATCAAACATTTCAATTATTAGTTTTTGTCAGAAACGAAAAAATTTAGAATTTTTTTGCTGCCCATTTTCGTATTTCTCCGCGTAGATAGTTCTGAATAAAATTATCTAACTTTTCGTTTTACTTTATAACTTATCACTTTCTTAATACGTTATAACTATACGTTATAACTCCAAGCATCAAAGCACAACTATACGTAAGCAACTGAATAACTCTGCACAAACAGGGGTGTAGCAAGTCTGGCAAAATCTGCGGCAGCTTCCCCTAAATTTTTGACACTATTTATTGAACGTTTGAGCAAAGTTTGTCATGAACGTGCACCTTTAGTACGATTGGATTTCCACAGCTAAACAATAACTTGGGTGAAGTGCTAAAAACATTTGTTAAACTCTGCAAAATTACTTGAAAAACATGCATGACAGGTCTCCAGACGAGTGTTTGAAAATCAAAGAAGAAATCGCTGATGCGAATAATGAAAAAATTCATGAAAATTTTAGTATTGGAAACAAAACAGCGTATCAACGTTATTATCACAGCTTCAACGTAGTTCTCACATAAATACATTCTAGACTTCTAAAAGTCATAGCGAAGTGACACCGCTTCCGTAAAAAATGGACAAAAATCGAGTCTAAAAGAATAAATACCCACCGAAGCTGTGAAAGTGATTTTCCACATGCCAGCCACAGCATCTTTGTGCAATGACAATTCCCCCCCAGCAACGCCATGTGACAGGGAGACGTTGCGATTCAGCAAAACAGTGTTTCCGTTCGGATCCATCACCAAATATTCGACAACGCCCCTCAGTGGTCGCAGATCAGGTTTCAAGCAAACGGCGCGAAACTTTACTGTAAGTTGAAGCTTATTTATTGTTTCGATATTTATGTTGTGTTGTCAAAACTCTGGAAACACTTGTTCTTGTCAAACTATCACTGCAACAGGAATGAGGTCAGTGGATTAATGACGCACACTGTGGTTGATTTCATCAAAAATCATGTAAATCTAATGGATGCAAACTTACACTGACGCAATCGCACTCATGTCTACAGATTAAAACTGGGAGAATTGAATCTTCACCCAGTGCACAAGCCAAAGCTGTTCGAGTTTTCACCACTTTTCGAGTAAATGAGATATGCGTAGAAATTCAAGCAGCCTCATTGACTGAACCAATTTTTGAACATTCGTTGACCAATTCAATCATTCAACTACTTGTTCATTCTCCATTGCGCAAAGGAACAAAGAAACAAGTTAGATCTTTGGTAACATTTAACGCCAGTCATCTTGGATCCGACACGTATTGGAAGACCCCGTCAAGATTAAACGTGTCAAGAAATATCACCGAAATTCCTCTCGGTCTAAATTTCGCACACGAACAAAAATATAATTGGTCTAAGTGTCAGCAACAAACACTTACTTGTTTGGCCTGGTTGGTAAATAGCTTTATTAGTTTGTATCAGAATGGAAAGAGATTTAGAAGCGTAAGTGAAGTCGCTGGTTGAATCTGTAAACAGACGATCGTTCGTAACAGAATCGACGCCCGAGACTGTCATCGTGAATGAGTGGCTGCCTTTATATCCTCGTGGAATCTGCCAAGATATACTGTGTTTCAATTCTACTTGAAAGTCATGATAAAACAACACTTGCACGCTACCATCAACCTCGCGCAGTCACAGATGAGTACACTGATTTTCTCTCGTCTTTTGTTGAGGTCGATACCCAGCGAAACAACAAATATCAACGTTTATCTCTTTCACAGTAGTATCAGAAGTGCCACATGTGCAAACCAAGGAGATACTAACAATCACCTGGCCAAGGACGATTCTTCTACTCGTTTCTGAAAAAAAGGTAAGCATCATGAGTGTTTGAGATACAACACAGATATCAAAAACGAGAAGGAGGGTTCTGCCAATTACCAGGCAGAAGCAAGTTTCATGAATGAAAATACTTTCACTGAAGCTCTTCAAATAATGTGCTGAAACTTAAGCACCAAACTTGACTTACCAGAATTTATTGTGGATGAAGCTTGTAAAGTCATGGCATTATCTCTTATTGCTAGTTTTACTGTTACAAGAATAGGGTTTGAAGAATTCAGAATTGCAGTTGTTACTGAAATATCAAATCCAGGACGAATCAACTTGGGAATGTATACAGCATACGTGCTGAAAAACAAGAAATGACTGGTTGCTTTAAAAACACTGTATTTTCAAAACTTTCTCCAATCTCTTGTGAAGATCGGATTGCTGAACGGATTCATTCCCACACAAAATTGCATAGCACAAGAACCAAAGAAACAAACCAATTTTGAAGATTTAAGCACACGAAATGTTAAAAAATCGCAGACCAGATAAATTCGTACATCTCAAGCAAAATACACGCACTTGCGAGAAACGTGTGGAGTAAACATGCTGCAATTAACTACGTCAGGAGAGATATTTAGGCATGACATAATTCTTAATTTTGATACGTCCCAAATCTGAATGTACACTTGAAAATTTTCACCTGCCAAGTTAGTCGGCGTGCACACCAAAGTCCAGAAGGCTTAGAGGGAAAAGGGGACAATGACTACATTGGGAATTTCTGTGCTAAATCATTGATGGTGACACTTAAAAAGACTAGGTTTTCCGTATGCTTTCGAGGAATAAGTCGACTGCGCTCTGCTTTCATCTTTTTGCAATGATTCAAACTTGCACATATCTATATTCAAGTAAGCAGCCTCTTCTCCATGATGGGTGTACGCAAGGAATCGATCAACAAATTTTGATAGGAAACCAAGGACTGTTAATGCGCAATTTTACGTGAAATCGATTTCCTATTAAACTTTGATGATCGATTCCTTGCTTTCACCAAGAGTGCAGAGTACTTACATGAATCACTGGTGGTGTAGGTGGCAAGTACTGTGCCTACCTGTAGATGATATACATGGCAACTAAATAATTATGTAGGAAGAGCAATGCGATATGCCACAACCTGTTACCAAAACAAGGTAAAAAAATTTACAGTGATAATTGTTTCCACTAAAACATCAATAAATGTTGCAATTAATCTTAAAGAAAACTTCACTCTTCTAGTAATGTGAAATGCTGTCAGATTTACTGCAATGACGTTTGCGTTGAACACAGTTGTTTACTACGCACAAGGGTGAAATTGTAGCACACAATGAATGTGACGTTCGCAGAATTATTGCATGTCTTTGCTTGACAATTGTCCTTACGCCACGTTTTTCTCTGAGTGTGTTAATTTTGCTGAAACGGCCTCGAGAAATTGTCGGGCCGCATTTTTGCGGAATTCCGCATGCCTTGGCGGCTGCGTTGTTTTCTCTTTCATGGCAGAGTTTTTCGAGCGTACATTTCTCTGTGTCAGTATTATGAACGAGGACCGAGAGGTGGTCCATTGTTTTGAAGACGTATAGGTCTTTGCAGCACAAGGCTGCCACACAGCATAAGGCTCTTTCTGAAGCAGGACATAAGGCCCGCGCAGCACAAGGTTGGTTTTCATAATTTTCGTTTATCACGTTTTGTAGGCCACGTTTCATGGGCTTATCAGAATAAAGTCGATAACATGCATCATTTGAATTTGATGATTCTCTAGTACTCATGATGTGGGCCTGATTTTAAGTCAGGAAGCTACAATGAAAAAGCTACAAACCAGGCAGCTGTGGTTTTTATACGATGGCCAAGTAGTAAAGTATATTACCTTAACACAGTGCGATTCATTTACTGCTAATAGTAGCAACGATCATGTGGGGAATTGCACTGGACACAATGGACACGTTAGTGAAGTGCATCTCTCAAAACACTGCGTACTTTGTACATGAAGCACAATAGAGATAAACAAGAGAGAGTTTCATTATCAGTACTCGCTTTTTCACAAGTGGTCTGCAGGCCCACATCTGCGCTTACTCTGCGCAGGCTGCTTTTGCACCGAATGCTACACTGGTGGCAGTGCTCATGACAGCAATTTTCCCTTGCACACGTTCATTACAGAGCACGAGGCTAGACGGCAGAGATGAACATATTTATGTTTTTCAAATCCAAATCCAACCATCAATTTTATTTCAAAATCTAAGCCAAATCCGAAAACTGGAAGTTTTGAAATCCGAATCCTGTTTAAATCCAAAATCCTATTATTTAAGCTATCGATTTTGCCCCCTGAAGCAAAAACAGTGCCATTAGTCGAACACGATTGATTGAAGTGGTCACGTGACAAGTACAACATGCAAAGAGACAACTGTTTAGGTTTAATGTTAGGGTTTAGTCTGCAGTTGACGCAACACAGAAAACAAGTGACTAACATCTTGCCAGCATGAAACCATGACAACACACGCCACCGCATGTCAGACTGAGCAATGAGAGACCTCACCGTCAAACTACACAGATCATCCGTTCCGCATTCTTCATGCGGCCATTTCAGCCGATAATGTTCGGCTAAATGCAAAATAGTTCGCAGTGCTTTTGCCTCACGAGGCAAAATAGACACTGGCTTTATGTGACCCAACTTGATCCAAAAACTGAAGATAGCTTGGAAACTAAATCAAGGTGACTTATGATCTACCTTTGACTCACAACATCATATTGATTGACACTACGAATACTTCAAGGTAATTAGTAGCAACGCAATAAGAAGCTCAGTAATGGCATATAAATATCATTAGCAATAGCCTATAAATAATGATGAATTGTGCTGAACGTTACTACGTGGTACTGGTGGGTATTACCGAACTGTTCGTAAGACATATTCATGAGTCAAGAAAATGAACTAGATCAGAGGTCGGGAACCTTTTTGGCTAAAGGAGCCATGAAACCTACATTTTTAATTGTATTTCCGTAAGAGCCATATAATATTTTTAACAGTCAATGCAACTAACTTACTCAACCAACGTGTGCATTTTTGAGCAAAATCAACAATTTTAAACAATGGTGAATGTCTGAATTTTCTTTTTTATAACATGTTTATTACTGTTAATGCGACGTCTGGTGCTGCATGATGTTGCTGATGGCGTTGTTGGAAAATTACAGAAACAATTTCATCAGTAACAATCGTGTTAAGAAAATATTAAGCGATCCAGATGCCGTCATTAAAAAAGCCATATCTGGCTCGCGAGCCATAGGTTTCCGACCCCTGGAATAGATCAAAGAAATGTAAACCAACTCCAATACTTTGATGACATGTTACAAAACAGAGCAGTCAGCAGACTTGCATCACTGGTCAAGGTGTCAAGGCTCAAGATGTACAGCAAACACGATGTACAATACCGACGGACGTGAGAAAATCCATTGAACCAAACTTACCAGATTAAATGCAGTAATCTGTAGACCCGAAACTAAATTAAAAGCTGGAAAAAATTTTAAAAAATCATCAAATCCAAACCCAGCCCAAATCCGGTTACCCAGAAATTATGAAATCCAAATCCAATCCACATTCATCAAAATACTAAAGTGCGGCCGAATTTAAATTTGAATCCATGTTCATCTCTGCAAGACACGTTGCAAGTACCACTTTTCAAGTCTTCAGCGACCGGATTCAGTCATAGGCTACAAGCATGTGAGGATGCGAGCTATGGCGCCTAGGCCACTTGGCCGATCGGGAAGTCTAAAATAATGGTCTGAAATGCATTCAGGTCTGAAATAATGGTCCGAAATAACGGTCTGAAATGTCCTACTCTGAAGTAGTGTTGCACCAAGTGTTACAGGTTAGCGAACAATAGTGTTATGCACGTGTCTGTAACCCTGTGGATCTGTCTCCAACGCCGTTGTAAAACGTTCTGTTGTGCCTGTTTTTATCAACCTACTTTGCGCAGACAGTGTGTGCTTGTACTATGGACATCGCGTCTGATTGCAAATTGAAATTCAAAACTATGCGATGGAACTCTAGCGAAGTACAGTATATTCAAAAGAACGTATTATTTTTGCATTGTCAACAATGGCGAAGATTGTGACTTGTAAAACCATGCAATGGCGACTGTGATAAAGGATATTAGTCACAATATAGCCTGCAATATACATTGCTGAGAGTAGCAGAGAAGTGCCTAGATCCTGAAACGCATTGAAAATTGTTATCAATACTACAACACGTCAAGCTTTTAGATATGACAGCGTTTTTTGATAAACCAGATCTCTCGGAGGAGAGAACGGTGTGCTGGAATGCCAACGACATGAACTGATCATACTGTATGCTGTCGATACTGGCAGCAATCCCTGCTACCAAATCCGGAAAAATTGATCTCCACTTCGTTTGCGGCGCCACAACCAATCGTCCAGGTAGGACCGCAGGAAGGAGAGGACCTTGCTGCATTTACAGACTTCAATTTTCACTGTGCTTCACGCCAGAAACTTTCTATATGGTTTATGCCAGGGGTTCCCAAACTTTCTAGGGGTTCCCACGCTTTCTATGCCTGTGTACTCCTTCAGCATTTCGATGAGCATGCAACCCTAAAATTGCTTGAAACAAAAAGGCTGAAGAAAACACCAAAAAATGTTACTAATAAGCATATGATGTTTTTAGGAAACAGTATTAGCGTTCAACTGGTGTTCTTTTGGCCCCAAAAATTATAAACAACCTGCTCGATCAAATGTTTTTCTGAAAAAAACGTGTACAATTTTTGTACAGTGCACGTGTACGATTGTTTGACCGTGTACAGTGCAGGTGTGCGACTTTTTGACCAAGTGTAATACCTTGGTGTGTTGCTAAACGCCTAACTGAAGGATGATGATGATATTCAGAGTCAAATGAAACCACTATACTGAGCAGCAAATAAGCTTCGAGGCACCTGTGTTCTCCTGCAGTAAAAACACTTTATTTCATGCCTATTCCATGCCAATATATTCTTGCCAATGGTGGAGCAAATACACACAGACTAGTATGAAGCGCGTACGCGCTGCATACAATAATGCCTGTCGAATTATATGTTGCATACCCAGAAATGTAGGAATTTCCCCACACCAAGTTAGGCATCGTATCACTTTTGATGCCTTGTTGAGAAATAATCTGTACCGCTTTTTACGTTGTGCATCTTCCTCTAACTTTTTTATATGATTTCTTCATAACTCCGATGCTTTTCACAAATTTTCGTTTCTCCTCAATTATTTAACGCTCCTGTATGACGGTGGCCAACTAATACTTGATGATGCGTTGTACCAGTGCACTCGTCTAATCAGTATTGTTTTTGCATAACAACAAAAACTCTCTCTGTGTTTCGTGCATTGCCAACAACGATTTTCTTGTGTTGTGCACACTGGTAAGATACAGAAGAGTAAAAGTATTCAGCATCACAAAGCAAACTTACTTGTATCCTTTTGCAACCGTAAATAACCCCAGCATGAACAAAAACAAGAAAATTAGCTTCATCTTTTCGTAAACCTAAAGCTGTTGAAAAACAGTAGATTGTACAATAGTAGTTAAGTACAAATGGCATCTTGAATGACATCAAGCAAAATGCCTAAAACGCAATGCGCTTGGTCAGCAACCAGTTGAGTGCAACGTTGCAAACAAAGTCATCTACTCAGCATTCACACCTTGAGCTAACAAGCCCTTTCCATGAGAAACATACTTTTGCAATTTGACCCGAAGTACGGAACGCTATGCTTTCCTTTTTTCTCTCGTCTGCTTGAAATGAGTTGTGCTGCAAACAAGCCGCAGCTGTGCCTTGAAGATATTGATCGAAGTTGGGAAGAATCGACATGTGAACCTTCTCCGTCGCTGTGGTGAGAAAAAAGAACCAAAGCTCCTTTTCTTTCCTTTCTGATATGCACAAACCCAATCAGTACATTATGATTCTATCAGATTGTGCTAAATGGAGTAAATGAAGGAACTTCCCTAAAGCCAACTTAGCTCAGTTAACATGCGTTTGTTCTTCAAATACGATTGTCTTCATTGACAAACCCACCACATCACTTGTGGGAGGTTGAACTTTTACGGGCCATAGAGACTGCAAGTTGTTGTTTTTCAAATACAATTGAACCTTTTATCAACGAGAAACGCACCAGATTTTCTGAACATTTGGCTAAATCTACCAAGTTTTTCTTCAAGACGGTACTGTAATTTGTTTTTATTGGCAGCCTAAATTCCGTGGCAAAAGAGAAGAGGCAGAATATGTCAAGAATGCCTTTATGCTTCCATTATGACATAGGAAATTTTTTGGAGAAAAGTTTGAGTCTGTAGAAATACAGTTGAATGGAAAACAATTGTTCCATGCGTATGCCTGCAAACTGGGGCGAAATACCTCAAGCAGGTCTTCGTGCTTGATAAGGGATCAACAAAATGCTTCAACATTCAAAGCCTCCTTCAACGCTCTGCCTCAGTAGGTCAGTCCATTTGTTTAATTATTAATTCGATTTTTTCATCTTTCGAAACGTTCAATGAGAGTTGCAGTTAATTTTTCCCGTCCTCCCAGGTCTGTTCCCAAAAGCGAGTTTTGCAATTCTACATCGCAGAAGTACAATAGGTGGGAGGAGTATTGACGTTTTGAACCAAGTACAGAATAACTGTGAATTAGATGCAGTCCCGTCGCCATGGGAGGGGCTTTTGGGAGCTTAGCCCCCCAAACAAAGCTCCACGCCCCTCAAAATTGAAATATGAAACACTATAAGTTAGTGGAATTTTTGTCCAATTTGAATATCAAGCTCCCCTGTACGAACGTAAAGTCCCCCCGCACAAACGCAAAACCCCCTGCAAAGCCTTTCGGATTTGAAATATTGACGACTTTCTGGCGACGGTTCTGATTAGATAGCAGCTTGTGCGCAAAGGGCTTTTCTTTACGTGAAGAAATAATCACTTTTAAAAGCATAGCACAAAGAACAGTCAGTAGATTTACCTAAATGAGTCAGCGTCTAGTCGAAAACAGTGACCACGATCATTGCGCACTTAATATTTTTTGAAATATATTGAATTAACGTGGAAGCAGTGGTGTTACTAACAGGATCAGAGGATTGGATCGCCCCCCTGGCGAGCAAAATTTAAAAAGTGGGCCCACACTTCGGTTATACTTCGGTTTTCGTAGCTACTTGCAAGGACGACAGCAGTACACTGTCATTGATGGCTGTACATCAGCCACTCTGAATATAACCCAAGGTGTCCCTCGGGGCTCATCGCTTGGCCCCTTGTTATTTGCACTTTATACAAATGATTTACCATCGACAACAAAACTGACTCCTTCACTTTTTGCGGATGACACTGTATTATCCATCTCTGGAAGCAATAGCACAGAACTGCAGAGCATAGTTAATACAGAGCTAGAAAAAGTTAATGAATGGCT
>JGI24022J15233_10002093_pt1 | contig 18097 bp, 10 predicted proteins | sample Ectturendosymbi2_FD_15233 | JGI IMG/M metagenome (IMG submission 15233) | reverse complement strand
TAGACTGCTCATTGAGCCATCCGGCTGGGCACAAACCGTTCACATGTTCACACAGCGTTTTACGTAACACGTGACTCAATATTCACGCCGTTCGTTGCATGCGTTTTTCTGCTCGCCTTTCTGTGCATGTATATACGATCTCGCGGAACCTTACTTGAGGTCTTTTTGTCAGTAGTGCCGTGAGCGAGTTGTGGTCTGCCTGATCCATTAACTGTCTTCTGCGATATATTTGCTGCTGTATCGTCGTGAAAGACAAATCACTGTTTGTGTTAATGGGCGATAGATGTTGCCGTTTTTCGTTATTAAAACCAGTGCAGAACTCGAGGCAATAAAGTGTACAGGGTCACCTCTCAACTCCCCTGCCTGTTTCGTATCTGTAACAGCAGCGAGCCTGAGTAACGCCTTCATCATCGCATAGGACAGCGTGCATCAGATTCCCAGCTCGTGCTTGTGTGTTACAGAGTGAGAGACACGTCAACAAAATGGTGCTGTGACCAGGATGTGGAGGTCGTGCAGAGTTCAGCCTTCACACAAAGAACGTGCGATCGGTGTGGTTCGTTGTAAAAAGGAGGGGACGTTGTTGCAACCTCTCCGGTGGTGTTGCGTTGATTATGTGATTCACCACGAACGGGATGTGCGTGAAGAATAACACCATTATATATGTAGCGCGAGCAAGCAATAGGAAGAGAGATTGCGAGCACGATCTTTGTTGCTTGCTGCCACGGTGCAAAACTTTGCGCACTGACGCTCGGGATTTCCGATCGCAACAGTTCAAGCTATAGGTAGCACTTTGGAATAAATTTTATTCGTCTAATGAACTTAACGAATGTACATCAAGCCCCCTTCTTGTTTCCTTAACTCGCAACGTGATGATATATGGCATAAGGATCTGGATCTTTGAATAAGAGGGGTGAGCCCTGGAACAGATCTTTTCTAGGGTCTTGACAAGTCTATTAAAAGCCTGATGTCACGGTCAGCCTAGCATGCCCTGCAAGACATACTTTATCAAATTCACTGCAAAATTTTAATGCTGGCATCTCTGTTCGTTCCATATTTCGATATTTCATGTCTGCGTCGCTTTTCCTGAAGTAGGTTTTTGTCGAAGCCTTCACTAAAGCATGTTAGAGCCATCCAGTGCAGTCAGCTTAGGAAACGCCAGCCAGCATTACTGGTGATAGTAGGCCAGTTAACCAGCAAAATTTCAATCATTGGACTGCAAACGCACCACCTTAACTTATTTAAAAAATAGATTCAACTGGCACGCACCATGTTCAGCATGGTGGTGTTCGTGAACGTCAGAGGTTCATGTGGAACTTAGTCAATTGTTGTGACAGGGGGGACAAGGGGACCGGGCCAAGGGCCCCCTACCAAAAGGAGCCCCCCACCATGTTCATATGTTTAGCCATATGTGCGTGCCACTTAATCTTTTTTATCGAGGAAAGTTTGTTTGTGGGCGTTATTAATTATCGGTCGGCAGACGGCAGTATTTCGCTTAAATATTGTTTGATATTGTGACCAAACGAACATTCATTATTTTCCTGAAAGTCGGTCACGTATCTGAATCTAGTGAATGCAAGGCCAAGCCACTTCGAACGCATTAGCTTACGTCTCTACTCGTTTCTGGAAGATTTTGCGTCTGCCTTACTCAGATTTGCATAGGTTGCATGTGAGTAGCATTGCTAAGTAGGGCTACCATACGTCCTCTTTTTGAATTAAATGTCCACTTCTTTCATGAGAAATGAAATATTCTCCGAGGACATTCAAAAATGTCAAAGTGTCCTCCTTTTTTCATTTATTATTTGACATAGTTATAATCAGTGGCGTAACCAGAGGTCTGAGCCAGGGTGGAAATTTAACTAAAAGGGACCCACTGACCAGCACTCAGAAAACAAAATATGAGAAATGATGGTGAATCCGGACGTGGATGGTAATGGTTAGGGTTTTTGTAAGGAAAATATTAGGTACCCGGTATGGACCTGTAGCGACCCGATTTCTCTATTTCTGGAGACCCGATTTTCCCTGATTTTAGGGACCCGATTTTCATTTCTAGGGACACAAATCGGGTCCCTAAAACACCTTAAAAAACAGCTAAAACCCTAAATTACCGGAAAATAAATCGAAAAATGTAAAAAAACTACAACCTACTGAAAACCAAAACAAACCTAAAACCGAAATATGGGTTAAATGTCGACTCGGTTTTCACATGTAGCTTGCCAAGAGGGGGGAATTCGACCCTCTGCTCCCTGTCAGTTACGTCACCGACTATGATATTTTGTATTTACATACAATAAGATAAGCTGTGCCTACTCAACTGCAAAAAGATACGTTCTGGTGGCGTTGCTTAGATCATGGGAGGCCCTGCAAGGTGTCTAATTAATCATGTTTTGGTTGAGTTAATTATACAGTAGGCTGGAAAGGCGGGAATGCTTTAACATTAATAGTTACATAACAGTAGTAAATCTTGTTTCAGTATCTCAATGACTTTGGCATTAGAGTGCGTACTGCTGACTTCATTATATTGTAATAGATTTGCTGTTGAATCGTAATACGGTGATCAGTGTATTGCACATAGATTAGTGTAGTAATTTCTAGTAATTATAGCTAATTAGGGATGCTAAAAAAATGATAAACTGCGTCTGAAATATCTCTTTTTCACAAAAGAAACTGCAAAATATTCATGGGCTAAATAGAACATGTAAATACGAATATAGTTTTGTGTGTTTTGACGAAAACATCGTCCACACTGGTCGTCTTATTTCAATGCTTAAAACTCATCAACAGGCCTGATTGTTACACGACTTGTTAAGTGTAGATAATACACTCAGGTAAGTGACAGTTGAAAATTGTTCTCCCTTTTTGCGATGAAAATATGCCAGCTCTATTGAGCTTATTAATAAATAAATATGGACAGAAGAAAGGGGATCGTCACCCTTACAAGTATAGAGCTCATGCAAGTGGTTCTAAAAAACGTAAAAAGCAAGAGGCAAAAATGAGAGAGGAGGAAGTTGCAGCTAAGTCAAGGAACATTCAAGTGGCTATTTTACAGTGGCAGTGAAGTCCAGCGGAGACATTTCTGCGGAACTTTTAGGAGGACGGAAAATCGAGGAACATGTTTTTACAGACTTAGATCTGTGTGACGATGAGAACAGACCTAGTTTAACCAGCGGTGCAGTAACAGAAGAACGTCAGGAAGTGATCATCGAAAAACACGATAAATGAGATGGCTGACGCTATCATTGTAGGTAATGATGTCGGTCATTGGTCAGCCAATCTACCAGAAGAAGTGCAGAAATATTGATTGAAAAATGAAATAGGTTCTCTTTGACATTGTGATGAAAAGTTACTTTTAAGCCATGATGTTCCACAACACAGAAAAGACCGAACGCGTCAATGGAAATGCACCACAAGTCTTATTCGTTGCCAGAACCGCAACGGCGAAGTAGTTGATAGAAGTTGGCGTTGTTGCTTTTCACAAACTTGTATTTATTGTTTCACTTGTAGACTGGTGTGCGCGGATACGACAAAATGTGCGCATTTCCTTATTAGAAAAGGAATCTTCGAATGGAAGCACGCTCTTGATCGCCTGAGGAGCCACGAGCATTCAATGGAACATAAAGATGCCACGATTACGTAGAGTCGCAGATGTAACTAATCACTGTGAAGAATTGATGCAGAGCTAGCCAGCCCCTCAGTCAATGCGAACAATATTGGAAATCGCTTCTACCTGCAACGTTTGGTTTCTGTCGTAAAAATTATTGCTGAGCGAGGACTGACGTTTAGAGATGATGAAAACGTTGGATCGTCCAGAAAGTTTAAAAAAAGCTTTTCAAAACTTTTTTCTAGCAATATTTCAAAAAAAAAGAATACGCGATGCTTCTGGTGATCGATTTTACAACTGTTTGAAAATCGCTAATCATTATCAAATATCATTTGCATCATAAAGTTTTGTTACACTTGAGTTAACAAATGTGACGTCACAAGATATGTGTCTTTGTGTGAACGTCATAAATATTGACGATCCATGGAAATACTGGTGACTTCATCGATCCTCCCCACCTAAAGATTCTGCATCCGCACATGGGGCCTCCCACTACGCTTGGGCACCAGGCTCCCCACCATCTGAATCCGGCGCTAGGGCCTGCAACAACGTTTTGAAGCCTATGTTAGATTTATTGTGTATGTGAATGCTGCAATGCCTGTAGCTTGTGTACGTTCTCTTTGGTGAACCTGGTGTTCAAATAAACTCGGTATTTCTAAAAATTTAGTATGATGCAAAAATTACTCCGTATCTACGCCGTATCTCAAACGAAAAGGGTATTTTTGGTGGGAGGGGTGGTCGAACGGACCTTTCCTAGAATAGCTGGCGGATCCTGCTTAGGACGCCCCGGCAATTTAAAGATGTGCAGAGGGAATGCACATTTACCAAGTATAGTAGGTACGCAAATTTGCATAACAAAGTCATTTCACGTTGATCGACCATTAAAATCGCAGAAGCCGATATATTGGCATTTCGGCACGATTTTTGTTATAACCCACGAACCGCTGAAGCTTAAGTCAACAGGTAAGACATTTTTTGACGGCACATCTTTTGAGGTCTTGAAAGTGTAGGCCTATCTGTGACGTCAGGCCGCGAAAAACCTGATTTTCGCGTAGCCACTATGCAGTGGTGTTGTTCAAAACCTGTGGAGATAGAACAAAATACGTTAGAAAAATTCATTATTCGTAAATAAACGTCAGCTACGACAAACAATTTTAAAATATTTAGGAAAAAAAACTCCACGTGTTGACATTCTTCACTTTGTAAGGTCCATATCTTCAGTTTCAAACACTAAAAATCTGAAAATTGCCGAATATGCTGACATTAATGTATTACAATATGTTACTAAGTTTCGAGTAAACTTAATAAGAGGCAAGAGGCAAAAAATTATGACAACCTAAATCTAAAGCATTGACAAAGTTTTGACGAAAATGATATAAATTGAACAAAAAAGTTTGACTCTCCTTTGTAGAATTTTTGCGTTCATTCGAATAGTACACTCTAAAAAAAGTTATTGGCAAACGTTCTGATGTAAAAACTGAAAAAACGTATTTTTTGAAATTTTGAAAAAATGCATTTTTTCGCCCAAACATTGTTCTCTTGTAACAAAGATGAGTGACCTATTTTCGTATTTGTGGTTAGCTGTGGAGCTTCCAAGAAGTCTAAGCCAAAAACTGCTTCGAAAAACCTAACAGGTAAGCGTTGAGCCAGTTTCTTGAAGACAAGCAAAAACTGCCAAAAATACCCCACAAAAAAACAAAAATATTGCATTTTTCTCAAAAAATTCAAATATAAATATGCCTTTTGGGAGGCTTAGTAGAATGATTGGTCAAAAACCTTTCTCACAATGTCTTGCTTGTCAACGTTGCTTCAGTGGTTTGCGGGATATCTTAAAATCCGCGCGGAAAAGCGGATATGTAGGATTCTGCATTCCATAAAAAACTAAATGTCGTTTTCATTACCGAACACATTGGACGCTAAACACTGGTCTCGCTTAGGGCGCTCGAATGCCTTGATCCGGCTCTGTATATGCTTAGAACTTTATCTGCTCAATGTTTTTGTGGTGTCTGTTCTTCATTTTTGTTAAGTTTGGCTAGAGGAAAATCTGTACAGCATTTGGACAATGATTTCAAGGAGTGAGTCTTATTTTTAGATTGTTTTATTTAAAATGTTAGTATAGCATAATCAAATGTCTAGTGCAGACGTTCCCAATCCGGCGGTACATGTACCTTCAGGGGTATATTTGCTTATCTGAAGGGTTACATTTAAGGTCAGCAGTAGAAAGAAGAAAGTACCAATTGATCATAATGGTAAAAATTAAAAGAGAGAAAAGTAGTTATAAAAAATAATAATGCAACAATTACAAAATAAAGTTGCAACGAAGTCAATTGAAGATCCTATAACTAACATTTGCCCAACACTTATCATTCCTATTCTACAGGGTGGTCCATATGTCCATACCCATTCACATGTTATCATGCTGTAGTTTGTTATGCATATATTTTAAAAAAATCTTGCTTTTCAGAGAAAATACATTATATATGAAAGTTATAATACATAACATTATGCAGCGAGAATGAAGGACAGCATACAAATGTACTGGATGCATGAAATATATTTGTGGGTATGCACTTATGGCCCACCCTGTAGTTTTTAACCCGATTACATCTCACTTTTTCTTACATGACGCTGTCTTCATTTCATTTTCTGCGTGAATTATAAATCACTACAAATTTCAAAAATTTTTATTATGTACTTGGCTATATGTTCTGCGTCGTTTTTTTATGTTTTGCATCGAGTTTTTAATGTTCTGCATCGCGTCTTTCAACTTTCATGAATCGTTCTGCCACCCAAGTGGCTTCTACATCAGCTATTCAGGGGTACGTGCTGGTACACGATTTTTAGTTTGCGATTGCAGATGTTGATGACTAAAAATCAACGGAAAATTTTCTCTCAAAGTTGTCATCAGCGATTAATACGAACCAACTTGTAGTTCCTGATCACACCTGCTTTCTTTTCGTTGTACATTTATTTCACTAGCTGTGGACAGCTGGTAAAGCTGTGGTGACAATTATTATGGTTACAAAACAAGGCATTTGCTGATAACAGACTCAGCAGCAAACTTATTGTTAAGCGTTACAATGAAAATGAAAAAGGAATTGAAAGTTGCTATTTTGGCAGCATGTGCGCTCAATTAAGAAAACAAAGATACAACACGATTTTGAGCTGAGTTACCAGAGGTCGTGATGACGAACAATAAACTAGCAAAAAAGTGTCAGAAAGGATGCGATGTCCGAGATTCTAATATCTAACGTGAAAATCAACCTTTGTTGACATCACGATGCATACTCCACTAGTTTGGTGGTATATGCAATGCAAATCATTTATTTTGAGTTCTACTGTATGAAAACTTCAACAAGTTCTCTAGATCTGCTTTACGTTTTCGTTTCTTGACGTTTCTGAGAAAAGTAAACACATCCACTTGCGGGAATAACGTTTACTTTACGAAAACACTGAAAGGTCTAACAGAGACAACATCCTTTGCCCTGCCCACTTTAAGCAAACAGTAACCGTGGCTAACAGCCGCTGTTGATGATCACTTGAAGGTTTCCAACGTTGTGTCAAAAAGTGAGGAAGTCCTGGCTTACCACCACAAAATAGCCATTTCAATTCGATTTCAAAATGAGGAAAAGCCAATTCACTGATAAAACAAAAAACACCTAAAAACTAAATTCTGAAAACAAATGCATTTTATGTCCAGCAACGTGTTACCTTTTTTGATTGAAGCACCCCACTGTAACAGAATTTTCGAATGCAGTTTGACTATGCCGAAGTGAACAGAAAAAAAGTTGTGCAATTATAACTCTTTTAGCCTTTTAGTTAGTGGGATGTTGTTATACTGGTCAGAACTCACAGATTGACACTCACTGATGGCAAAGCAATCGCATTTGATGTCCAAGTGTTCATTCCAAATCAGCCTTCTTCGTAGGTAATGCCAGAAAGTACGAATTTTGTGCTCAAGTAGGCTACATCAGCACCTTGATTGTTTCAATATGCGTATGTTGGTTAACATCGCATCCTTACCATACTGAAAGTAAAAAGCACACGATAGCATTTGGAAAAAAATACTTACGTAGTAGCAATTCCAAGTATTTCTCCACGGGGAAACAAGCTAGTTTCACGTCACTTTAAAATGTAAATAAAGTAAAATCGATTTACACTAAGAAGGCCTCATCGTTATATGAACAAGGAATAATTGGTGATGCTTTTTTGACGAAATCGATTTCATTTTGAATTACACCATGAAATTACCTGATACTGGCTTCGTTTCTCATAGGGACCTTGCTGTTACTTGTTTTGAGATTCCATGTCTTTTAATTACTATTACACAACTGAAGTACTTGCAAAGTATAATACAAAGGTAAAACAGTCCAATAAAGCATGATGCACCACTTGTCGTGATGATGTACCGACTAATAATAAATAAATGTTTGCTTGCATTTGTTTGTTGGCACTTTAGAACTGTAATACCTTGTAACGCTAGGCCATTGCTTTACTTCTTTCCCAAGACAAAATCCACCCACCACATCGTCAATAGCCACATCACAGTTTAGCAGGTTTTTGAGAGTGGTCTCAATGTGTAAGTTGTCTGTCAGTCATTAAAGATTACTTCAGTGCGTCGTATAACTATGGTTGGTAACAAAGCAATTTCCGGTTTTCGAGACTTTGCATTTGTTGTAAAAATTATCACGGTGAAGATCAAAAGCACCGAAGATGATAATTATGATTTTTGCGACCATTTTGTAGGCAGAAACGCACAGTTGAGCCTTCCATTGCAGGGTTGTACTATCTTTCTTCATTTACTTAGAAAACTTTGGTATGATGTTGCTTTCTAGTTGCATGTAGCTTTCCTTCTACAAATAAGCAGGATTCGTTGTCCAAAGCATACCTTTTGAGGAAGGTAAGAAGCAGTGTTGAAGTTTTTCAGTGGATATCAGGAGGATTGAATCATCGCTTGGTTGAGGTGGAACGTTTTGCCAAAATCAGATAATATATAGCAGGCAAAATGATACATTAATACGCAATAACACGTAAAGGAATTTAAACATTTGATAAAAATGCAGCTCATGAAGGTCTTTAACTTTTTTCATCAATATTGTCAGGCTAGAAGTTGTTAGTGATACATATTTGTTGAATTAAATCTTGGCGTTGTCGTCACCGCAGTTTTAAAAAGCAACACCGTTTTCCTTATCAGGTATTCTTATCAAGATGTTAACGTCATTTCGCAATGCTTGCAACGCGTTGCTTTTGTTTTCCAACATAGCACACGTATGCCTTTTACGTTCCTAAAAAACTGAAGAAATGTAAAGGCTATTTCGAGGCTTGAGTTTCCTGTTTAATACAGGCAGGGTAGGTCTGCATAAAATTACTTGAGATTACTAAGTACATTCAATCTCAGCTTTGATGTTGCTAACATGAAAGAGGCGAGGAAAATAGCAGAATTTGAAGCCTTCGTTCAGTGTTTCTATTTCAAAAATAAAAGTAACCCTGATGAAAAAGTTTGTAAGTCCTTTGAATAATTTTGCTGGCCTACAGGTGTAGCTCAGTGTAAGTTCTTTTGTTGTACAGTACAAGCTGCACATTACGTTTAATCAGTTGACTTCTCTTAGCAAGTAAGAATTTCCAGGTCAGCAGTCCAGGTTATTGGGATTTTGCAAGCCGATCTCCATCATTGAGTGGAAACCCGAGATCGTTTCTCATGACGGCAGTTGGCGGCGGCTGCAGATTGTTGAACCTTTGTTGATTCAAGATCATAAGCAAACGCTTAGGCAGACATACCCCCGATACCCTTGCGCATTTTATCTGTAGCGCAGCTTCGTAAATCAGCCGTGGCGTCACACACCATCGCCACCGGGACACATCCAGTGACTGCCAATTGGTGTTGATCGGAACTGGGTTTCAGGGCTGGATAACAAACAAGATAGTGGTTGTACTGACCGTATCGGGAGAGCCAAATCTTTTATTTAGCCTAAGCGGCATCGCGTAAGAATATGCATGTGAAAATTCTGCTTTCATTTAGAAGCGCGGGTGACATTTGCGTGAAGGTAGTGTATTTGTTTTGCAGATCCCTGCTGCAGCATATTTCGTTTCTGTAAAGAACGCTCAGCTGTTAGGGTAGAATGCAGTTGCACTTGGGGTTGCAATGCCAGCCGGGGAAAGGAACGTTATTATGTAAAGCTAACATACTTTGTGGATATTTGTGAACACAAGCTTCTTTGCTGGAAAAGAAAAAGTGGCGCAACCAGGCCAAAATTTTTCGGGCACCAAATATTTTAACTAGCGAGCAACAATATTTTCTTTGGAACACCGCCTTTCAAAAGCCCAAAATGGCAATATATCCTAGAAATTTGGAGGCCGCTGTCCCTTTCTCCCCCCTCGGCTACGCCTATTAGAAGAAGAATCGGTGGCAGCATAGCTATTGCTATAACCGCGAGTTTGCAAAACTTGATTTTTATCTTCTGCTGCCTTCGAGCGTTCAGTTTCGGGTAATCAAAAATAGTTTGTTTGTATTGAAGCTAAATGAAACTTTATTGCATAAACATGATTAGCTTTTCAAGTTAGTTCCAGTGTATTAGTCTGTTTGACAGTTTTTCAAATTGTTAGTTGGTATAATTTTCTCCAAAATAAACGAAAAACTGTATTTGCGAAGCGGACCGCAGTTACACAGTGATGCTTGCCATTGCAAAGTTCACATAACATTGCAGGGAATGTCAAAATCACACCAACACAGAATGCAATATCATTAAACTGCACGGACCATTGTATTCGCTGACGATTTCATTGCAAATAATTTTGCACGACCTTTTTTCCTGAAAGTTGAGCGATGTAAGCCCTTTAACGCCCGCGCCGGCCACTGTGATGGCCGGCGCTTTTTTGGCCATAAATCGCCAGCCGCTAGAGCAAGACAGCTGTTCAATATCACTACGGATTCGGGACGTCTTCTAGTTTCAATTAAAATGAAGTTTTCACTGTTGGGTTTATAGTTCTCTGTGGGTGACGTCACAAGTGAGGGTGTTTTCAAACTTTTGGCCACGTTTATCTGGCCCTGGACGCCAACCCAACCAAACATTTTTGGCTCAAGTTTTGTTGGAAACTAGGCTAAAATCCGCGTCTTTTTGGATCTTGATTGACTTTTTAGCAGATCTGGAGCCAAAATTATGGCGTAAAAGCCCAGTTTTCCACAAGAATAATAAAGTTACACAAAAGGTATCATTGGCCATCTCAGGCCAAACTTTGACAGGCATAACCCGACAGCAGACTGAGCTAGTTAGCTGTTCAAACCCTCTAAGGACTCGTGAAGTCTCGTCGTTTTGAATAAAAAATTCTTTAAGTTTTGGTTTGGTGTTTTTGGTCGTAGATGTCATGATTGGGGTATGTTTTGCGGTTATTTTGATAACGTCATCGCCCAATCCAATGAGCGGATTTTTTGACTAAAAGTTTTATAGGATTCTAAACTATAATATGAGTCTTTAGAAACCTAGATTGACTTTCTGGCGTTTCTGGTTCTAAAGTTATACAATAAACTCCAAATATTTCAGGAATTGATTAATTTCCAGGGATTTCCCTGACTTATTTCCGAAAATTTGGCAACAATTTAGGAACCAGATACGCTAGAAAAGAAACGATACTCAAAACTGAAACAATTTTTTTTAGTGCCAACTACAAGACTTTTCCCATCTTTAGAAGGTTTAAACAGCTCTCTAGCTCAATCTGCTGGCGAGTGATGGGCAGTTATGGCCATGGGTATAATATACCCAGGTTCAGCGTTTGTGGGAGATAAATGTTTACCAATTTTTTGTTTTTGAGCCATAATGTTGGCTCCAGACATGCTAGAAAGCCAGTCAAGTGCCCTGAAGACTCAGATGAAAGCCTAGACTCCAAAAACATTGAACCAAAGAAATGATCGGTTGGGTTGGCGCTCAGGGCGAGTTAAAGTTGGCCAAAAGAACGCAAAGCACCCCGCTGATGAGGTCACCCACAGAGAACCCCAATCCAAAATCAAAAAAATTGTCTTTTCAATCGAAACTAAAAGACTTCCCGAATCCGCAAAGGGTTTGAACAGCTCTCTAGCTCTAGCGGCTGGCGATTTATGGCCATAAAAGTCCCGGGCAATCATAGTGGCCGGCGTTAAATGCACGGACCATATTATTTGCTGATGATTCCATTGCAAATAACTTCCACGATCTTTTTTCCTGAACTTTGAGCGATGTAAACTAACAGTTATCATGACCAAGCCTAGTTACGATCACCGATGCCATATTTTTATCATGATTCTAAACATTACTTCTTTCTATAGCTTTGTCGTTTTGCGAAATCACCAAAACCCATTAATGAGCTGTTATACCGTAGTATTGGAGTCCGAAGGCATCAATACTAGTACGCAACTGTGCATGAAAAGCTAGCAAACAAATGCTAAACAAATTTCTCTGGAAGTTTCCTTTTTCTTGAAATTAATTATCAAACGCTTTGAACAGTATTTACAACAAGTTGTGCGTAATCATGCCTGTACCGTGGATTTGCCATACGTGATTATTTACTATTGAGATTCGTTTTGAAAATATCGTGGATTTGATTCAGATCCGTCATAATTTGATTTGTTTTTTCATGTAAATCTATTGTTTTTTCTTTTCGAAAACAATAATGCCCAGATCCTTTTACACTTCAGGCTGTTAAAGTTCTTGTACCTATCTATATTCAAGAACGTACTTTCCACAATTAAAGTAAGCAAGCAGACTCAAGATTACATCAATTAATCAAAACACAAACCCAGAAATAAGAGCGTCTTTTACCAAGCTGACACATCTTAACTAAACTAGCTCACTTTAAGTAAGATGTGATTTCTGAGCTTGTGTTCTGATTTGTCCATTTTAGCTTGAGTTTGTTTGCTTTCACTGCTCTTGTTTTAGCCTTTCAACTTCTTACCCGGAAGCTTTGCTTGCAAAGTGAATGACTGAGGATAAATTCCTTGCGTACTCCATTGTGCAGGGCACGTACTTGTGTTATTACCATTTAGAGGATATAAACAGGTTCGGGATAGTACGTTCAGACTAGCAACAGATCTGGTACGATTTTAATATCATTTCAAATTTGTGGATAGAATAGGGTATCAGAGTTTCATTTTCCAATCAACATTGCTACAAATGCTTAGCACACATACTCCACCGCTGTCACAATTTTCGCGTTTATCGTTCACGCTTTACTGCGCTATCATCCCTAACAGCTAAAAAAGCTTGTAGCCGGTCACCGTGCTGATGATGTAGCAATGTTTACCAAAATGTCTGTACCATCACTGCCATTTCGTTTAGTTTGATCGCTGGGGGATTTTTACTAGGCTGTTCAGCACTTTGTTTTGTAGTGAACCGAGGATTGATATCCGTCAGCTGGAAAGTGATTTCTAACTGTTGCTTAGGAAAGTCGAGCTTGCGCAACGCGCAGTAGTTTGACACGAAGCTGCAGTGACTTTTTATAAAGTGGGTTGTGCTGAACGTTTCTCTCAGTTTTTGCAGTTCAAAATCTTCAGGTCTAACTAACAGCAAGCTCATTGTGTGCATCCTTTCCGTATGTTGGTGCTTACCAACGAGCTTAACAGGCGTCGCCAGTTATCAGTGGGTTCTATCAACCTGGCGAAAGAACTACGTCGTGCCTTGATAAAAACTAGATCGCGAGATCTATAGCGCTAGATCTGCAGGCTAGCAAAAATTCCTCAGTGTTTATACACAAAGCATTTTTTTAAACTTGGTTTGATAAAGAACTTCGTCAGCTTTGAAAACCTAAGCCATATTTGTTCAAGTGTGGTATACCTGTCAAAGCACTTTTTGACAAATACGATCTGTTTCTTTATGAAAATGTCCAATATGTTGTTTTAATTAAAACACCTGTCTGAAATGCTTGGATGCTGACATATCATTGTACTGTAAAATACCTGCTCAAGTTCAAGTTCAAAGCTTCGTCCGATATATTCTAAAATTCCACAAGCATTGCTAGTCCATTTTTCGAAAGCATAAATGTTTACATTTGGTACCGTATTTAAACTTGCATTGCCAAAGTTCGTACGGTCTTGCACGTAACGTTTTTAGGTGTAGTTTGCAATAACAAGTATCCAAGCTGACATGTCTATCCAATTTGTTGGGTGACTACAAACAATCTCTCCATACGCAAGTTAAGTGGGCGCACAGCATAAGCATACTATTGCGCGCGATACCATAAAGTACGACCCAGATGTGGAACAGGTTTCCTATTGAAAACTTATTAAATGATTTAGTAAAAATATACAAAGTCATGCAGAATAAAACTCTGTTCTTCAGTAGATAAGCCCTTGGCAATCGTACCGCTGAGGTACTTCACTGGTAGTTAATCATTATACCTTTCACATGCGGCTTCACACCTAGAAAGAAACAACGTTGTTGTGAAACCACGTTTTCTAGCTGCAGTTAACACTCTCGCAAAAGCAAAAATTAACAGCGTCGTAAGTGTCATGAAAAACCTTGGAGTTAAGTTAATCTTGATCATATGGCATAAACATTTATCAAAAATACTTGTGTTTATTTCCATTACATTTGCCGTATTTCATAGATCACAGGTTCACAAAATGGTAACTTGTCTGAGAAAAGTTGTTGTTAGGAAGATTGGAATATTTGCTGTCATCTTGGGTTGGATTTTGTGCTATTCCTACGACAAAGCCATGTTTGAGTTTGCTCAGTCTGTCAACAGCTGGAGAGTAGCAAACAAGTTCGTTAAGAAAACCAATTATGCCAAAGATATCTACAATCTAAACAGAAGCTCTCTGGGGTTTGTTGAATTATTCTTTTTATTTTTTTAAAATAATTCATGGAGTTGCTGCAAAATTTATATTGTGTGCAGTATTCCTAAACAAAAACATCTTCATTTTTCTCGACATTTTTACTGAGTCATAAATCATCTTCAGGAAAACTAGTATGAAAAACAAATAATAAAAATGTGAATGTGTGGATTTAAGAAATTGCTTCTACGTAACGTTACACAGTTAAAATGTGTGTTCAATACCACTAACGGAATGCAAAAACTATCAAACTCAAGATCCGGTTGATATTCCTGTATTAAAAGATACTCGAGCAGAAGTTCCTTTTAACTGACAAAAATTCAGACTGCATTACTAAGAACAACTTATCCAAAACCGACTCATTCTGAACTTTGCATTCGTCAAACAAGTTTCATTCCAAACCATCAAAAGATGAATCCCGTGTATGGGCAGTTACGCGATCGCAAACACGTGCGCTGGCATTTGTTGTTATATCTTAAATTAAATGTATGTTGATCATAACCGGATACCGCAAAGTATGACGAGACCTCTGGATCTTGAAATATTTCAAAACAAGAAATCCAAACACCCCAGTCTTCTTATAGAAAAACCTCTAGGTCGCACAATACTGACATGCGACCAAGAAGAGATTTCTTGTGAAGTATTTGGAAAAAGGCAAAGATTTGTTCAACCCAAATCAATCATTTCTGTTCAGTTCGATTTACATAAGAAGCGAACAAATGAGAAAAATATTTTCAAGAAGAAAAACACAGTCACCTTCGCCGTTCAAATGTAGTTTACGATCAGACTCGCGTCAGTGAATCATTAGACAGACTCGAGGGTATTCGGCAGCAGAGATAGATGAACACAATGTTAGCAGCGCTCCAACCTATGTAAACATTTGCCAAACAATTTTGTGACAGCGCCGGTACTCCCGCTGTACAACATGCTTGACGACGAACTGGAAAGTAAATTTCCAGCACGCGTGACGCTGCGGCTGAAGTCATCACTACCAGTTGACCACCACTGCAGTGAGTTGTTGCGCAATGTACCTTTACTGTGGCGTTGCCATTCTCACGTATGGCACAGTTGATTTTGTCACGATGCAGTGGTTTGTTGCTGTGACGTAAATGCAACCTGCCTGCATCGAACGTTCCAGCATCTGTCACGAAGGAAAATAATCAACCAAAGGCTGTGGACAAGATGTTGATGTAATCCACACGTGTGCGTTTTTGAAAAACAACCAATCTGGAAGCATTTAAAACTCGCATCAATCAGTGCGCTTCCACTAGGTTAGGCAATTGCGTACGTAGCAAGCAGTTTGACGCAGTATTACCAACCTGAGCTTAATGTGGACAGTTCATCTAATCCGTTATTAACGATAATGGCCTTATTATATAATATAGCACCAGCGCCTTGAAACCTCACCTTCCCTTTTCTGCAACAATAATTTATTTAAACTATTATTTTCCGGAGAATGACTTAAGACTAAGTGGATCTCCGAATAAAACAACATGCTTTTATTTACTGTGGCTACACAACCCTCAAAAATCCATTTTATCATCTCATTAATTTTTCTGGAAAAGCTTGTGTTTTGTGAAGGAAAAGAAATATTTTCCTGTGAAATAAATAACGATCAAGCATTTGCCTTCTGCCAATGTCAAAACGTAATTTGTTTGCACCAGGAATTCTAGGAAATGTCCAGAATGGTGGGGTACTTCTCATTGCAAAGAAATCGCTCATGTTATACCATGGGAAAAAATCAAACGCTGAAAAGATCGTGATTCTCTCTGATCTTTTTGCATATTAGGCAAACCGCAAAGTTTTCCACAAAATCAAAGCTTAAAAATGAGAACCATTGTGTACAACTCCTGATATTTTACAAAATCACTGGTCGAATGCAATTAAATCGAAAGGTAGAAAATGGGCAGAGTGTAAAGAATCAATTGAATCTTTTGTTTTGATTTTACATTTTGCACTAAGTTATAAGTTATGATCAAAATTCTTTCTTTTGTAGCTGTTACATTTTTTAAGGCAAATCATGAAATCTTTTATTTTGTAATAGTTCCTCATCACATTTTTTAATTTGGCATCTTGTTAGTAGTAAGAATTCCGATTCGTACAATTCTTTTGTTGCATATAGCCTACACCTTTATCACACTTTTGGTTGATTACTGTAGATGATTGATTTTCACCTACCCGTGTGACTTAACCAATATTGCCAAGTGCTCTGCTTCCAAAAAGAGTGGATAGAGTTGCATAATCATATTGCTTTTGAAACATGATGTTGTGAATACAGAAGGTTTTTAAAAGTCGCACAAACACTTTTTCTAAACTTATTTGTGAAATGAACAACTAACCTCTTTTACCTTGTGCAGATAAACCAAGCTTAATGCTTCTTTCAAAGAGTACGGTGTTGACAAACTTTTGTAATTTCTATTACATTGAATAGCAGTTAATTTCTGGTCATCATCACTTCACAAAACAACGAGAGTCTGATAGAAAAAATCCTACCAAAAATATAATTTGGGTTTTACCCAGATCAGTTCACAGAACTTTTTTTTTGCTAAAAATTATTGAGAGAGAGCAAGGAGCATGTGATGAGTTGCATTACTTTGATTAATTCAAACAGAATTCGAAACAAAGCAAAGCCGAAAGTTATTTTGCTCTGGAAACCTATCTTCGGAGGACGCTATCTAAGCCCAAAGCCGGATGACTGTCAAGGCTGCGTCATCACCTACGAACAGAAAAGCATATACCTAGCCGACGCGGTCGTTTTCAGCTGTGGTGAGATCAGGGATTCCCCAGCAGGTTTGCCACTGGACCGAAGGGTTAACGATCAAAGGTGATTGCAATCTTGGAGTTTGTTCCTATTGTTTTATCAACAATAGATTTACATTTAGTGTTCGCGGATGCTAGGACGAAATGAACTTGAAAAACGAGCAGAGGTTTCTGTTGAAAGATCAACGAAATATCCATGTCTGCTTTAATGTAGAGTGCATTCAAACAATGTGCCAACATTCAAAGAGCAAAGAATCTTCTTTGCCAAAACCTTTTGTTATATTTCGTGAAAATGTTATACCAAACTGTTCGGTCGTTCGAAATTAGTTTACTTCATTGTGGTAGACCTTTACGACAGAACCCAATCAAATACTTGTGTTTTGCTGTTTGCTTATAGACCTAATCTTGTCAAAATAAACAAACTGGGCTATTTGCTGTTCCTTGTGGTTAAATCCTATTGACTTCATTTTGCCACCATCAAAAACAAACTCGAATTGTTCTAAGCTTTTTATTCTTGGGGCATGCATTTTTAGTTTTCTGAAATTAGTATGAGTGCTTTTATTATGGCTTTGAAGGGTGTTTTATCTTTACAGTCATGAGTTGAGTTAAGTTGAGTTTATTTGGCGAAAATTAAGAATTTCAAAGATGAAAAAGAAACCATAGCAATTGCAAAAACGCCAGGGCACCGAAAAAAACGCAAGGTTATCGAGTCGTCGCCCCTTGACTGGTGGATAAAGGTGCATACCAAGCCAAAATTGCATCGAATCGTATAGCCTATGTGGAAAAGAGCTGCCAGATGATCAACACAGTTGCGCAGGGAGTGCTGGGTTGCTACCGGTCTCTCTCAGTGGAACATGTGCTCAGATCCGCAAGGACCTGGGCGTGGCAGAGAAAGTATAAACCCAGCTAAAATGAAACTCTGCCCGGGTTGTCATAACCCT
>JGI24022J15233_10002092_pt1 | contig 18104 bp, 16 predicted proteins | sample Ectturendosymbi2_FD_15233 | JGI IMG/M metagenome (IMG submission 15233) | reverse complement strand
CACGAGGAATTTCTCATCCCGCGCCCGCAGCAAGTTCAACCCGCACCCGCACGTAAAGCAGTGCAACCCGCGGGGGTTAACCAGCCCCGCGCAGGACTCTAGTATGTGCTCACCAACGTTAGATCTGTCTGATCTATTTGCGTCGTGTATGACGGAACAAACGTACAATGCTGGAGAACGTCAACGCTGGAATGGGTTTCGATAGCGATCAGGTGTAACTAAATCTCTGTTTGCATGAACTGACTTGATCCTTAGACGATTTGGTTTCACATCAATCGCATTCTTAGGAGTAATTTTCATCACCGAAACCGAGTAAACTTTACCACAGCCTTCAACCCTTTTAAGCACTGCGCAGCGCTCTGCTGACCAACAATCGCCAAACTCTTTGTAAAAACTGACTGGTTTCCATGTAACGAGATTGTTTCCAAGATCAGATGTTTCAGTAGACAGAAGCGAAAATATCCAAACCTGACGCGTACTAGGATCCTGAAAATGCCGATTGTCACTGAAGTCTGCTTCAAAGCGAAGTAGAAAAAAGTAAACTGCCTTTTTTGCCTACTGGTCCGGGCGACTGTTGTCCGCTGCTACGAAGTAATGTCACTTAAAGTACATAGTCAGCAAAGCAAGATACTTGTGTTATTTAGTCTTGTGCGCAAGTACGAGGACAACCGCAGCCCTGGACCGAATGGTCGCCATGCAGTAGGTCGTGCGGAGCAGGTTTGCAGACGCGAAGGAGAATGTGCAGAACAGGCGTATGCGTTGGAATGAGAAGCAGATACGACTTCCAAAAACGACCGTGCAGTTGGCAAAAATGCTGTCCAGGTAATATGCTCACTTGATCGGATTCACAGGTTTGCTAAAGACGCCGTTAACACGGCGAGTGAAATCGCCTGTCCAAATTTCCGTAACATCTATGCGTGCTGTTTCTTAAGTGGCTTGCTCAAAAGAGGCTAATTTCCGGGCGACCGGCTATTTTCAGCGTGCAGCATCCTTGTTGCGCGACAGGAAGGTTTCCGCCCCTCGGTCAGATCAACTGGAAACCAGTTGTATCGCCATAAGTGTTCTCGTATAGTTTTAGACGTTTTGAGTTTGTCTAACAAGATTAGGTCGATTGCCACTTCAAATCAATAGCGTTGAAAGTGCTTATGCCACTGATGTGCATAATGATAGAAAACTGACCAACAACTTAAAATTTCCTTCTACATCAAACATTTATAACTTAATGTATGAAGCAAGAGCAAGTAAAGGTACTCAATGTTATGTTGAAAAGAAAAGTGGAGGCAGTTTGCGGCCAACGAAGCGTCGGAGTGTAAATTTGAAAGCCAATGCGACTACGCTGCTACTTTCAATATGATTCAAACAACCACNAAGGTCGGGACGAACAACTCAGCCTTAAATGCAAAGAAGATGCCGAAGTTTCTAACCCACATTTTCGAACAAGTGATGTTGANGACAATTTATATAACGATGTTCCTGGTCCTGGGAAATCGCTTATAATGTACGACATTGCTGATNAGACGCTTCAGTGCTGCTAAGCTGCCCTGTTGTTTGCACAGGTTCTTAGTACATCAAATGCATAAAGCNATTACCTACTGCAAAGTTAGGTTTAATAAGATCTTATTTGATTCTTAAAATCCCCACGTCCAATTCAACCGAAATATTAAGAGACATTGGATAGTGATGAGTGTCACTTTGCTGTTTTGTAACCAAATCAGCGCAGGTCCAATCAGTAAGGTTAGGGGGGACGATTTCAGTAATATTTGGTAGTCAAGTCTCACAGCGGATTCGCTATTGTATGAGAGATATGAGAGATGAAGTATAATCCTCAACACTGCTGTGACAAAACAATGCACGAAAAAATGGCCTTACATCGCGAATGCTGTTTTCCGAATTGTACGAAATCATGGTGAATAAAGTTGTTTTCGTAGACTTTTGGGGCGGGCGATGGCCCCAATCGCCCCCATGGATCCGCCCCTGAACCGAATCCCTAACCGCAGTTAAGTAAGACACCAATCTTTACCTTAAAAAACGTGCAATAGTGGGTTTGGAAACGACGTTTCACAATTGGCTCAAATAGATCGTTCTTTGCGCCATAAGCCACACTAGGCCAAGCCTACAAGAGGGTACACATACCGTGAAATAACGAAGCTGGGGAATGCTCTGTCAAAACGAAGAAGTGGCTAGATACAGTCAACACAGGTAAACAATTTTTCCATTTGGAATTTTCGCAAAAGTACTGACTACGAATGCAACAATATTTGGTTGGCATATGAAAAGAAGGGGAACGTTGTTCCCCCTCTAGAGAAGTCGGATACAACCTTTTCCGTTTCGATCCTGAATGTGTCACTATATTTATAACGTTACTTTGAAAAATAATTATCGGATGCCATCTTGATGTCTTCGACAAACACTTCGCTTTACTGCTTTGGGTGCATTCGCAATAAAAAGTCTTGCCTGAGTCGCGAAAGAGAAAAGACACCCTTTAATATCGTCGTATTTTATGCTACATCTCAATGTGCACAGTTGATGGAGGTTGGTCGTCATGGACGGATTCTTCCGGATGTACTGCGTCCTGCGGCCCAGGACTGGAGTTTCGATTTCGTACGTGCAACTCACCACCACCATCTTGCGGCGGTGCTGCATGTGAAGGAACTTCTCGATTGTTCAGAGAATGTATAGGAACATCTGATGCTTGTCCAGGTTAGCAAACTGTAGGTATGCAAGCTATTTTCAATTTCAACTGTCCCTTCTAATACCCATGCTATTTGCACGTTCGGTTTAGCGCTCAAACGATTATATGTACGTTGAATGTTGTGTACAACACTCCGCTTAAACAGAACAATGAAAATAAACCGAAAAAACAAATAGGACCCAGAGCATAACGGCTTCCCACAGTGAAGAAAATCCTTTCCCGACCATTTAAAAATGATAAAGCTTTTGAAATTTCATCAAAAAATTGATGACAGTCCATTCAGGTTTCCTTTAAATAATTGCCACAATTAAAATTGTATTTTGGGAATGACAGTGATATTCAAAAACTTGTGGCATGACTCTGCTATGATACAAACAGCATGAGATGCATCTTTGTTGAGTGTTCAACGACAGTAGAAGATGCTTTTGTACGGGTCGTTTGCTTGACAGTGAATGTCTACCATCATAAGCGTACAAGAAGACTTATTTCAGGGCAGAAAGTTATTCAATGGCGCTGAAGCCATTTGTCTTGAAAAATGCGTCGCTGCCCAGATTTCTGACGCAGCTTGTGACTTGGCCTTCCTGTGTTCCCTGGCTGTTTTCTTTTACGCTGGAAACGCATTTCTTTGCCGTGTAAATCCACAAACATAGCCCTCATTCGCTTGATTTTCGCAAATTTTCCCGTGCTATGGGCGGTCGCCACCAGTAGACCTCGTCTCGTAACTGCCAAATTCGGCAAGAACAAATTCTAATTCAAACGTCTGAGTACACACCTACAAAAATTCTCATCGAACACTTTAGCTTGCAATAGATTCCAAAGAAAGTAAGATTCCCTCAGAATCAGATCCCACATTGTTTTGAGGCATCTGACACATTGATTCACTACTACTGATACGTTTTCATTAGGCGATGCTCGTTTTCGATCAACAACGAATCGCTTCTTTCAGATACTATTGATAAATCTTCATTTTTTAACTATTATATAAAGCTTTTGCTTTACAATTAGAGATGCTGCAGTCCCTGGCGGTGTTTCTATGGGATTAATGCGACGCAGTTTGCCCTGCGTATGACACTTGTAGGATTGCTCGTGTGCAGGTATCGTTACTTTGTGCATTATCAATTCTTTTGAATCTGTTTCTTATATATTTTTAAGCCTAGTGATATCAACGTCGATTCTGAGATAAACAAACAAATAAATAAATGAATGAATTAGTAAAAGCAATTGTAAAACAATTCGAAACTCGCTGCTGAAAACAGAGCAGCAGTCAAGAAGTTACGCAATTACAAACAAAGATATAAAGCAATGCCACGTAACCCTGCAGAAAAACGCCATGGCAAACAACTTCTTCTATAAAGCTCATTGCAATTGTTACAAACCAATGCTAAGCCTTGTATATTTTGACAAAAAGTGTCGTTACAAGTCGTAAAATGTGTGTATTTTTGCTAATTTGTTTTTGAAACGCTTGAGGCAGATGGCTCTTTGAAACAAGCAAATGTTTTTGATAAACTCGACTTTCATTAATTTATCTTTCTTCATTTGATTAGTTTTTTTTTTTGCAGGCGCGGAATGGGGCCAATGGGCCCCTCAAGGACCATGCAGTGCAACCTGTGGCAACGGAACAATTCTTCGTTACAGGGAATGTTATCGACCTCAGGGAGATGCATGCGTGGGGCCATCTCAAGACTATCTTCCGTGCAACGAAGGTCCTTGTCCAAGTAAGTTGACACCATACCATGATCACCGTTGTACTTTTCACTTCGTACCACGCAATGGGCTTGGATACAAGCGTATTACATTTGCTCCGTTGAGTATTCGAGTATAGTTACCAATGTGCTGGTCGGTGCAAAGTCAGAAATAACAAGGGCAACCAATTTTTTGACCTAAAAATTTAAAATTTGACTTTATTATTTACAAATTTTGACTTTATTTTGACCTATCAATTTTCTGCGTTTTCAGTTGAAATGCGGAATACAAAGCATTTTGATGCAAAGTATTAGACAACAAACCGATAGGTTTGTTCTGTTGAAATGAAACAAAAAGTGGTTTATCTGCAAAATCTTGTAAAGCATGTTTTAAAAATGTCTGGCTACTTTCAGTTTCATGAAACGAACTTCGTTGATGCTTTGCACTGCGGTGATGTGCTTCCACCATACAACTTTTGTCACTTTTCACTTTCTAAGCAGTCACAGAATTTGCAAAATATTTCACCCTTAGGTGTTGAGGTAAATGTCGCTAGGGCAGGGGGGGCAGTAAAAAAATTGAGGGCAATGGAAACTTATAAAAATCAAAGAAATCGTTACCAATTATGCTTGCTGCTCTTCAACAACCATGTTGGCCTCAAAAATAATAAAAGAAACTATAGAACATGCATTTTAATTCGATCTTGATAAACCATAAAATTACCTGTGATGCTGTTATGAAAAAGACACCTTTGCCCCATTGTCCGACTTTTGAAAGGTCAGGAGGGCAATGCCACCGCTCTCCGGCGTCCCTGCTTACCGTTATCAGCAGTCACAGTCTCGCTGCATTACCTGCCAAGATGTCTGCGTTCAACAGTCACATGCGGCAAACCGCCTAATATCGTAATTTGAAGTGAACATTAGAGGATTTGTTGCCGTGTTACTGTTACACCAGGTTTTTTGAAGGAAAATGTTAGGTACAAGGTATGGACTTGTAGGGACCCGATTTCTCTAATTCTAGGGACCCGATGGTATAATTTTCGCTGATTCTAGGGACCTCATCTCCAATTCTAGGGACCCGAATCGGGTCCCTAAAACACCTTTAAAAAACCTGGTTACACAATAAGACCAACAGTAAACCAACCCACTTGCAACTTTGGCAACTAGCTGCCCTTGCAGGCAAAGAAGCGGCCATGAGTGAACTGTAAGCTCACCACTGCATGACACCAGAACAGTAAACCTGGCTCTTGTGCACAGGGCCTACGAGAGGGGGGTACAAGAGGTACGTCATTCCCGGGCCGGGGAGCATGAAAGTACTTATGCTAAGTTTTTCTGTATTCAAGCCCAAAATTGATGGTCGACTTCTTCGACTGCAGCGCAGAAAGACCTCAGGTTCGAACATGGGGGCGCCAAACTTCTTGCTCCGGGCCCCATCTAACGTCGTTACACCCCTGTTCGTACCCCCTGGTAAAATATCTTTCAGAGGTCCTGCGTTGTGCAGTGTGAGTTGTCGTACCAGCTAATAAACTGTCATTGCAAGAAATAAATCAATTAATCGGGCATGAGCTGCTGACGTCAAGTTTTCTAGAAAATTTGGTTCTTAGTCCCAATTTCCAGGGAGGGGAAAATGCCCGTTTTGANCACCCTGGGGACGCCCATGTTTTGACGTACCACGAGTTCAAAACCGTTTGCTTGAATTCAGTGCAAAAGCGCACCCATAATAGTTACTCTTTTCGCATTGACATGTTCAGCAACAATGTTGACATGTAGCAGAAATCATAGAAAACCATTCTGAATTTTCTGTGTTTGCGAATAGCTGCAATAAATTTGTTTGAAGATGNNCTTGATAAATCATGATATTACTTATGATACTGTTATGTAAGGGCNCCTGTGCCTCCGTTGCCCCCCTTTCAAAGGGCAGGGGGGGCAGTGCCCCCGTAATGCACCTCCGTTCCGGCGTCCCTGCCTACACCTTAATTTGTCAGCAATAAAACATTCGCATTGCATACACTCCAAAGCTTACCAGGATAGGTTCGTCGTATTTTTGTTGTACTTAGCTTCTGCTAGTAAGGTGTCACTTGTATCCTTCATCTCTATTCTCCCGTGCTTTTTCGTCTTGGGACAAGTTTGTCGTAAAGTTGTCAAAAATGTGCTGAAACTGTTTAGCAGTTGATAACAGATGACACTGTGTATAAGCAACAACACTGGAAAAAGCTGCGTCGAAATGAAGTGGCGTGGCTCAGTGCTAACGTGCATGGCGCAAAATGGCAGATGCAACTCCGGAATGGTGCTCCTGGGATGAATGGAGCCCTTGTGGTTCTAGCTGTTCTGACAAAACTGGAAAAAGGAAGCGAACACGAACCTGTGCTTGTCCTTCACCTTCAAATAACGAGGAAAACTGCGAGGGCGTGGGCCATGAAGTTGGGACGTGCGAACCAACAAGTACGTTGCGCTTCGTAGATTCATGTGATAGTTAACCGTTTCCAAATGTGCATTACAATGACAAGCAGCTGATCGTAAAACGATGCATACTTCAAATTTATAACTTGCTAAAAAGCTGTTTAAGCACTGTCATATTGCATGTTTTCTTGTTGATATAAAATAAAGCACAATTCGTTTTAACTTTATTCGCGCTTCTAGTGTTATAACTTATTTGGCTGCAAAGGTGGGAAAATACACGGGTCCCAAGCTTTTTTAAAATCTTTAATATGAAAAAGGGTTTGGGTAAAAACTGAAATTTGGGGAAAAATTCCTTTTCAAATTTCATAACTTCACAAAATGTTATGAAAAACCACAATTGTTTAGCCCCTATGTTTATCTCCAAATAAAGTAGCGTAGTCTTGGCGGAGTTCTTGCGTCGAGGTAACGTAACAGAACTTTTATGGACATAGAGTGTCCTTGCCGATAGTTTAAAGCAGTAGTTCCCAACCTTCATCGTATCGCGTATCAAGTGGCGGTATTTGACCGCCGCTGAGTGACAGCTGTTCGTCAGGAACCTAACTTGCTAAAATGTACTTTTGATTACTAATACACACGCACAAATGGAAAACAAAAACTCAAACGCGAAGGCTGCAACTCTTTCTTCTTCACAAGCTGATATGGAAATAATCAAAGTAATGTCCATTCTAAACAAATCGGTGGAAAAAATATTAAATTTGTGAAAAAGAACAATAAACAGTCTGACAGTCATATCGCCAGTCTTAAGTGTTGTAAGAGTTACTAGACTTACTAAACAAGAAAGCAGTGTGCATGTGCACCAATGGCGGTTTATTACGATCTATTACGATCTACCTCATTGACTTTATAAACAGTTATGAAGAAGTTTTGTCAGAACACATTATGTGTGGTGCAGGTCAGTTGATAATTAATCTTAGTCTTCAATGTGAACGACTTACAATGCAAGGGGTTTAGCTTGGGCCATACCGCGTACTGTGCGTAAGAGCAATTTAAATCTCCAATGAATCCCAAGGAATGAAAGCAAAGTATTTTTGAAAAACATCTTGTTCTAGAAACGTTACTCGTATAGCTGTTTTCCGACAACATTCACTTTTCATCACCTATGCATTCGATAGATCCCTGTCCAGTGGACGGTTCTTGGAGCAATTGGATGTCATGGACTCAGTGCACCGCCATACCGTGCACTGTAAATAAAGGCAACCAAGTTCGGATGAGACTCTGCGATGCACCTTCACCGAGTAATGGGGGTAAACTCTGTCCAGGAGAGTTCCAAGAAAGACGAAACTGCCTCAACATGAATAACTGCTTCGGTGAGTGATCAATACGAAGTGTAAGTACGGTTTCATATGTCTGTGTTGCTCTAAACAATTAATAGTTGGTTGTGTGAAGCAGGTACTAGAATTTTCATGAGGTGGTACCTTACAGAGCACAATTCAAACTTATTAGGTTTGTTATGCGAGTGACTTAAACCTCTGCAAAATATCAAATACGTATACGGATCACAGTAAGGCCGCGCTGACAACGGATGTTCGATGGCATTTGCAAATCATTTGAAATTTTCCCTACTTTGAAAAACCACCTTACTCAATGCAATTCCACATGGGAAAACAAAGATTTAAAAAATCAGCAAATGCGCCAAATAAGATTCTTCGACACAGGTAATAAACTTGGGCTTTGACCGCAGTAAGATTAATAAACTTAGGTAATAAACTTGGGCTTTAGTTTATTACACAGGAAGTAAAGTTGGGCTTTTACCGCAGTAAGATTTGTCAAAACGTGGTTAATCGGCACAGTGTTGGTAATATTTTAAATTTTCATAGCAAAAACGTGTGCTATTCAGCGCTAACAAAAAAAATCAGGGCAGTCAGGGGAGTTACAGTTGAGGAATGAAACGCGAAAAATTTGGAAAAAAAGTGTTAATCAATCGAGATGCTGATGTTTCGTGAACTTCAGATCTCGTGATAATATTTGCAACCTTTCTTTTTTGCTATTAACTTTATTTTTTGGAAACAAATACGGAAATTTCAACAGGTACGCTTTGAATCGTTTGTGTAAAATATGATAATTGTCAGAAATAGGAGAAAATCATTCTTTAAGGCAAAAAACTTCCACCCACTGCCTAAAATGCTTTCCTGAACACATACGATCGTATTGATGGCCACAACCAACCGATATTTTCGGGGGTGAACGAATGTAACTTGTTGTTGTACCTAACAGCCAAACATATTTTTGAAAATTTTAACGTTTTTCCTTGCGAAAATATATACTGTACATCTATTTTATCTCTGTTGTTAAGTGGAGGGAGTATACGGACAGTGGTCTGCATGGGGTGATTGCAATGCAACGTGCGGAAGGTGCTCAAGCAAAACTCGCACACGCACCTGTCACTCACCATTCGTCAAGCCCGAAACGTGGCAAGTCGATGTATGTATATTGCCTGTTCCTGTGAATGATCTGACCGGTTTTGTTCAAAATGTGAAATCAAGTGCTTATTCAAAATGTGGAAGCAAAATCAGTACTGTAATAGCGCACAGTTTTCTTAACTGAAATCACGATCACGATTGGCATGCTATATGTAGCGTTATATTAGCTCGGCAATCCTATGCCTTGCTGAATTCACTTTTAATATTTATATATGAATATTTATATGAGATTTAATATGACTGAAGTTTAAAACGTTTGAGCATAGCGGCAAGACAGAAAAAGTTCTGTTCTTAGGTAAATTATTTGGGGCACTTTCACAATTTAACTACAACTGCTGAAATCATTGCAGCTCCGGCTTCTATATGTACAAATCGTCTTCTTGGTTAATTTAATTAACACACGTAAGCAACAAACACAATTTATATTATTGTGCCATAATCATTAAAAAGAAAAACGAGAAATTACATATTGCTAGCCACTGAGCATGTCAGCAGAATTGACAGATGAAACAATCCGAAATAGGCGCTTTTATTAAAAAATTTTCTTTTATACGAACTTTATCGCTTGTTGTTTTGCATCAGGTATTTCTGTATTTGCCAGCTTGAAACTGCCGACGAAATTCCACAATGTAGTTGAACTTACCTGATTCCACTGTTGCAGGTTGTACTGGGAAAACCCCAACTTTTCTGTCGCGAAGAAGGAATGAAACAGGTTCTACCTTGTCAATTACCAGATTGTCTAGATGGAACTGATCCTTGCAATCCGCATGCAAACGCTGTACAATCAGAAAGTACGTCTGTTAAAAGTGAAGAACTTTCTGTTTCGGAAGGATTGAATCATAGAGCTGCCGTTGTTTGGACCACTTCAACTCCAACAACCGTTAACTTAGCAGAAACCACTTTTAAAGCTTTCGATTCTACTCCTTCCATGTCCACCTTTAAGAATGAAGCAGGAACAGAATCTTTGTCGTCAACTGGACAAAACGAAGTCATCGATAAACACCTAGCTGGCAAAATAAATGAAGTAACTTCAACCGTGGAAAGTTACAAATCAAAAGGTAAAATCTTATCTGTTTGCCCTGTTAGGCAGGGTTTTGATTACTCATTCAATTTGAGGTCGGTGAAAGGCAAGTCAAGCGTTTCCACTAAGTGCAGATATCTACTCGTCAAAAAATAGTTTCCTCCTCAAATAAACAAATATAAAGCCATGGCCTAAATTGCCAAATTAGTATGAGCATTTTCTATTACACGAACAAATATCAAGCGCAATTGCAGCACGAATGATGACAACGACATCCAGATATGCGGCGTTGTCAGTTAACTATGCTGGAAATTGAATAAGAGGTGCTTTCGCTCATTGCTCAACTGCAGTAAAAATGCATTGTTTCATGCCCACTCACTGCATGCCTGCCATCTTGCAACAATTGCCGTTACACGAAGCAGAACAGACTAGATAGACCCTGACCCTTCCAAGGCTTTTTTGGTATGACGGACGTGCAGTTCAACTCTCCGTGATGGTTGTGAGGATGCTGATTGCTGAGCTTATGAAACGTAAGCAGTAACTGTGGAAAACGTTTGGTACGAAGTGCATGTGAAAAAGTAACAAGATTTCTCGAATTTGGTAACAAAGTAAAAATGATACACTGAAAAAGTTCTTTTTTGTGAAACTTAATCGTTAGCGATATGGATGCTGAGACAACACTATTTTGGAGTTTATTACATTTTAGGCTCTCAGGAACAATACAACAAAATTCGACTAAATAATGTATTTTGTACAACAGTTCTTTGGAGTTAAATGTTGTTCGTGATATGGCCGAGACGGTAAACTCCTAGACCAGGGGTCGGGAACCTTTTTGGCTAAGGGAGCCATGAAACCCACATATTTTGAATTGTATTTCCGTGAGAGCCATGTAATATTTTTCAACACTTAATGCAACTAACTTACGTGTGCCTTTTTAAGCAAAATCAATAATGTTAAACAATGGTAAATGTCTGAATATTCTCTTTAACATGCTTCTTACTGTTAATGCGACTTCTGGTGTTGCATGGTGTTGTTGATGGCTTTGTAGTCTGGTAGATGGAAAATTACAGAAAAACTTTCATTGGTAACAATCGTGTTGAGAAAATATCAAGCGAGCCAGATGCCATCATCAAAAGAGCCACATCTGGCTCGTGAGCCATAGGTTCCCGACCCCTGTCCTAGACTGACACTTGGTGCAAACGTTAATACCGAAACTTCGTCAAGAAATTCGAGACCGAGACCTGAATGTTCGGGACAATGAGACTTGAAATTTTGTCGGATTCGCCAAAATTTTGTTTGAAGTTTTCAAAAAAGGCCATCGATGCTTTCGAACTTCACTTTCGTCAAGCTTGATCCATCTTTGTCAACCTTTTTCGTGTTTCCTTCTCCGAAGGTGAGAACAGCAGCGAGCATGTTGACCAGCTTGAAGTTTACCAAGTCATGTCGAAAGAGCAGCTGAAGGACTCAAAAATGTGGATTGGTCTTGTTAGACAACGAGACTGATAGAAACTGGTCTCAAACCAATCTCGAGACCGAGACCAAGTCACGATGCTCCTTCACTACTGATTGTGTATGCAAATTGCAGTGTTTGAAATTTGATCAATAACACAGGGGAATAGACTTAGTAAGCATCAAGGAAAGGCAGGGAGATGTCTCGAAGCAGTGATTACACCGCATGTCAATGTGTATTATTTATTAATATTCTTTATAACATTTGACTCTTCACGTTGATCACCAATTTTGCGGTAGTGCAGAAGGAATTGTTTGAAAATTTGTGGAATGCTTTTGACCACAACCTAATAGGGGCTTGTTGCCAAACCACGTATAGTTTTAACGTCATTTCGTCATTGGCTTCAGGCGGTTTCGCTGCACATTCAGAAATAGAAGTGCCATACACTTTCGACGGTATGTTCTTTTGAGACTAACTTTAAACGAAAGATTTATTCGAAAACTTACTCCGAAAGTTCGGAACAAATCTCTTGGATATCACAGTATTGTAATTACTCTTTTAAAATACGTATGCGGCGGCCTGGAGATGGCGCTATATGTAAATAAATGGTCACCGGTAGATGGTGCCCATAAGTAACAAGTCACTGTTATAGTCGCCACAAGCAAATTATCGTACTTCACTTTTCCCTATATAATGATAGTACAACCTAGCAGTAGTGGAGTGAACTCAGTGAGGGTTATCTATTGTTGCTGATTGTTTTCCCATTAGTTTTATGCCTCGGATTGTCATCTTTCCCTTGTGCTTGCCTCAGTAGTCAAGGTGATGCAGATACCAACACGTTTTATCCAAGTGCATTTCTTGAGGATGAACGGAGCTGCGGAAAAGCATCTCTCCAAATAAAATCTGCTATATATCAAGCCCAAGCCTCCAGCTCAGCGGCTGGCGCATTTATTCCAGGCGTCCAACGCCATCAACTGCAACTGCTGTTTTGCGAAAAGCTTTCAAACGCTATTTCTTGCGTTTTACTTCCATCAAATCAGTGTTTGCCCAGTTGGCAACACCTAACCTTTAACCGATGAACAGAAGAAACAAATATTGTGCTTTTTATGAAAAATGGTAATTTTTACCAAATATTCTGCTTTAAGCAATCAGAATCCGCCAAAGACATCGCTTTACACTAAATCTGCGGGATTACTAATATGACGTTATCACGTTAACTACTTGCATACTCGCTTTTCATGCCAACAGTAGTTAGTGGTTTTCAACTTTAATTTATGATGTTTTAACGTCTTGAGTCACACAGATGCGAAGTTGACAAAAAATGAGCCGAAATCATGGCAACAATCTGCTGATATTTTCGGGGGGACAAAATGATGGTAACTTGTTTCTGTACTATTTTCAGGGAGGCAAACTGATTGTACAGTAACTTGTCGCTGCACCTAACAACTAAACGTGTTTTTGAAAATTTCGGGGAGGCAATTGCCCGGTTGTTCCCCATCCTGGACACGGGCCTGGTTGAAACTATGTTGATGCAGTTGATAGCAGGAGTAGAGAGCTTGTCAAAATTTAATGCTTTCAATATGTTAAAATCAAACCAATCCCACTGATACCGAAAATGTCTTATGTAAACAAAGAAACGTTTCCCAGTCCAGTTCAATAAACATCGTGCAAAACGCTAGATGCTCCTCCGGATTGGTGCTCCTGGAATGAATGGAGCCCTTGTAGTTCCAGCTGTTCTGACAAAACTGGAGAAAGGAAGCGAACAAGAACCTGTGCTTGTCCTTCACCTTCAAATAACGTGGAAAACTGCGAGGGCGTGGGCCATGAAGTTGGGACGTGCGAACCAACAAGTACGTTGTGCTTCGTAGCTTGGTGTTAATAAACTTTAACTAGCTCTATAGCCAAAAGCAGCTGATCATAAAACGAGATACACTTCAATTTTGTAACTTGATAAGAAGCACCTAAAACATTATCATGTTGTGTGTGTTTTGGTTTATATGCCAAAAAAAATAGAACGTATCTATTTTTTTCTTTCAATGTTGTTACTTATTTGATTGCAAGCATCAGCACATAGCTGACTCAACTCAATGTTTTTATTAGAATCAGCGCTGTCGTTCATTCAACCAACTGATTCTGCATAGCTTCATTTTGGTGTAACGCACATGCTAATCCGATCTCTTTAGACCAGTGGTGATGCACAAGCAACAACGATCTGATGCACAAGCAACAACGACCACCACTTTGACTAATGACGAGGGGTCCCCAAGCCAATGTCTTTAGGAATAACGGTCCCCGACTTTAGAAAAGTTAAGAACCACTGATCTAATAATGGAAAGTATTCCCAGCAGTTTCAACCTGGTAGATTGTAAATTCTCACCAAGTACAACTACCAAACGAACGTGCAGGGATGTAACACCTTCATCAAAGACTGTGGCTTAAAGCATCAACAAGCCAATTAAGTTTCTGCCAACTTTTTGCCAAAAATTTATCTCAGTCATTTCATGACATTTTCTGTTAATGCGTTGCATTACGTTCTCGAAAGATTTTGTGTCCAGAATTTTCCAAAACTTAAAAGTTTCGATGTGCACTCACTAAAAACACAACTCTTAGGTTTATGCATTATTTGACTGCGAGGAACGACCCAAAGGGGCAATTTGACCCAAATAGGTAATTTAAGAGTTCACGTTTCAAATAATGAAACTTAAAGCTTCTGGGTAAATCACGATTTTGAATAAGATGACAATGTAGGAGGGCATTGATAAAATATGTAGGGAAACACTGCTGTAGCTTCAGAATTTCTTTAAAAGCCAACAACCTCTCTTTAGCCAGCTTTTGTGTAGGTTTACGCTATGCCAGTCACCCAACCTACGTCGCAAAGTAGAAATGCATGCGGTATAATGTTTTTGAAGTTCGATGCACGGTGTTGCAGCCCTGATTGGTGTCAAGCTCTCCTTTTGTCAACTCCATAAACCACCTGCTAGGAGGCCTTTTGACGATATAAGCTACGTTACTTCGAGATGTCACATTAAGTCTTTCGTTGCTTCTTATCGAAGAATCTTTACTATTTTCTCAGGCGTGCATAATTGTTGTTTGGGATCACCTTTTGTTAATTGCGAGCCCAAAACATTAATGTTTTACTCAAACTTTTATTTTCCACGGTAACTCATGTGGTTTTAAGGGTTTCTAAACATGAAATTGAGCCGCGCTTTTAGTGATCTGTTGTACGACCCACTTAACTAACATTTCAACTCGTTGTGAAGACAGTTATTTGGTCAGAAAAGTAGGCCTCATGATTTTGCCAGAAGCATCTGCAATTGAATTTTTGTTGCTGGCTTTGCAACAAAATAATTTTGCTATTTCTTCTAATTCAAATTCGTGGAAAGTCGAATTAAAGGGTTTTGAGAACGTTGAACTGATGCTACTTTTCAACTTGCTTGAGCAGAACATGCTTCAACAATTTTATTTGTTAAATTTGATAAAGTTTGCGAACAAAGAACAGTTCTGCTTAAACCAGATGAATGATTGCGTGAAAAGTATATTTCAAATTGGCATTCTGAACACATTGTTATCAAGATAAGTCCGGTGTTTTGGTGGCCGTTTGTTTACAGAAAATTTGCTCTTGCTCGCATAGCGATTTTCCGACAACATTCACATTTCATCACCAATGCATTCGATAGATCCCTGTACAGTGGATGGTGCATGGAGCAATTGGATGTCATGGACTCAGTGCACCGCCATACCGTGCACTGTAAATAAAGGAAAACAAGTTCGGATGAGACTCTGCGATGCACCTTCACCGAGTAATGGGGGAAAGCTTTGTCCAGGAGAGTTCCAAGAAAAACGAAACTGCCTCAACATGAATAACTGCTTCGGTGAGTGACTACCGGTATGCAAAGTGCAATGCAGTGCGATATAGTTGTTTGGTTAAGTTGTGCAAAACAATTCTCAGTCGGTCGTGAGGAAGGCACGGCAATTTTCGTGAGGAGATACGTTGCAGCGAGCAATCAAACCAACACATTTTGCAAGCCAAATAGATCGCTGCAAGTAGTGTTCTTAAAAAGCAAATGAAGCAATATGCCAGTGGTTCCCAACCTTTTTAGTGTCGTGGACACTTTTGACGATGTGGTTGAAAGCTGTGGACCCCCTTAATAAAACCACTTTAAATCCTGCTCAGGGACATGTGGCTTATTCGGCCGAAAGCAGCTTTTAACTTAATGTTTGTAACGACTTCTTTCAGTAGCTGCAATATTATGTGCTCTGTCGAGCAGCCATATCGAAATCTGCATTAGTGTTGTATTTTTTGAGTTCCGGGGGTAAATGCCCAATCTGGCCCTGCTTTCTGGACGTTTAACAAAAGTATTTGAGTAATTTGCAGGCTTGTCCATGGGAATGTCATTCCTATGGGAATCCCATGGGATGGGATGGGACAGCACACATTTGTATTTCCCATGAGACTCAGAAATAGAATGAGAGTGTCAGAATGTTACTGAATTGTCATACTCTGACTATACTTCTGAATTTTAAAGTCAGTAAATTTTGTCGTTTTGCATGTCTCTTTGTAGCCTACATGTAGTCCTATTTAGTAGATACTAAACCTAAACTTTCATAAAGTTAATAATTTTAATTGAATTGTATTCCATATTAATATTATAATAATGTAATGGGAATCCCATGGAATGGGACAGGCATAAATTGTTATGGGATGGGAATGGGACAGATAAATACGTTCCATGGACAACCCTGGTAATTTGGCCTTTGGTAACTATCGTGCAACAAAAGGAATATTTACCCATCTTGGCCCATGGATACCTGTCGAGTAACATATATGACCACTTTAGTGCACCTCACGGGTAACAATTGCAAATGTAATAGTACTAGTATAGGCTACCGCAGCATTTTACCTTGTTTGTGAGCTAAATCATGTGGACATTTTGGCTCCGAGGACCTTATGTGGCTAAAAAGCGCAAAAGTATACTAGAAAATAACATATTTTCATGTATCAACTTAATTTACGTTTGTTGCACGTAGAACGGCAAGCTGGAGCAGAGCATGATTTTGATCTTCAACCCACCGCCAATATTTCTTTATTTTTCATGACTATTTGGGTTCTTTACTATGAGTACTTCACATTTTTTTGAAAAAATTATTTTGTTTTTTTACAAAATAAAAGTTTTTTAAAATCCAACAAGTTTGTTTTCCAGGTAAGATGAGTTTGTGAATTGCTCAGCAAATGCTGAGTTGTTGAAAAACTCGCCTGTGCTCTCACAAATGTTTCAGTAAGTCTCGACAATATCCCTTAAAATCCGGCGAAAATCTGTTGAAATTTGGGCAAAATGTGTGAAAACCTTCGCAAAATCGCTGCATATGCTGTGATTTTACAAAAAATGGCACCCAAAATCGAAGTGCAGACGATTTCTTTTGAGGTCACGTTTTCATTTAATGCTTTTCGGGCAAGTTAGGGAAAATTTGGGCAAGTTCAGGAGAAATTTGGGAAAAAATGTTTCTTTTTTGGAGGTCATTTTCTTTGGAGTTCTTTTCGGGCAAATTTGGGGAAATTTGGGTAAAAATCCTTCGCACCCTCAAAAATTTGCCTGCTCCTACACCTATGGTGAAAGACATAGCCCGGCATGATAGCAATAACATCAAACTGGAAAAACGACTACACCCCCCAAAATGTGACAAGAAAAAGAACCCACAGGTTGGGGCTGTAGGATAATGTAAGATGCGCTCTGTCATAAACTTATCTTTGTGTGGATAAGCTACTCAAGAACAAACCGTATCAAAATTCCCATTAAATTTGAGTTAAATGACAACTTGCATGCCTTTGTGTGAGCGCATAAACATTTTCGTTCGTACAGGCGAGATCTTGTGTCGCCCTATCGCCTGGATTCTACTTCCGGATTTTCTCTCACTTTTGTCGTTTGCAAGCGATGCATTTCACTATTTTCTTTTTAGGTCATGGACCCCCAAAAATCCTTCTGTGGACCCCTGGGAGTCCATGGACCCCCGGTTGGGAACCACTGCACTATACCATTTCAATTCTTTCGACACTCTACTCATTTGGGCAAAAACCACCAAGCTAAATGCAGCGTCGCAAAATGAAAAGCTGTTCACGATCCACTAAAGACACAAGAGACAAAATTTTTATACAGAAAATAAAGTTTCTACAGCTGTATTTTCCATGCATGCCAATCTGTTTTGGTAGCTTTAAGCACTTAATTTGCGTTTTTCCCTGCAAAAAGATATGCACCAATTGTATCTCTGTTGCTTAGTCGAGGGTTTATACGGACAGTGGTCTGCATGGGAGGATTGCAGTGCAACATGCGGAAGGTGCTCAAGCAAAACTCGCACACGCACCTGTCACTCACCATTCGTCAAGCCC
>JGI24022J15233_10002090_pt1 | contig 18105 bp, 7 predicted proteins | sample Ectturendosymbi2_FD_15233 | JGI IMG/M metagenome (IMG submission 15233) | reverse complement strand
TCTTCTTAGAAACAAAATGTGGCCTTGTTTCACTCACACAACAGCCAAAGTCAGTACTTAACTGAATCTTCAGAACATTCAGCAGTTTCCTAACTTACTACTGGGAGACCAGATTGAGTTCCGCAGAATGTGGAACTGGACGAATAGCAGCCCGGCTGCATGTTTTTTCTGTAATTGTATGTATTGTTCACAAGTTGACAAACCATAATAAGTAAGATAAAAAAAATTACATCGTTTTTTGCCAAACGGTGTTTGAACAACGCAAGTTTAGAAGATAATTCAAAGGAAACGCCATCCCAAAGGCAATTGTTAGGGGAACAAGTCACAGATGCATATGAAAACAGCAAAGCACTAGACTCTAGAGCAAAAACCATAAGCTGATTTTGCGGTGGACTTTTAGTCCATTGGTGTATCACCAATTGAGTTATATCCAGCCGTAAACTTGCAGTTTTTATCCAAATTGGTTGTTGGTATCAACAACATTTTGATTAGTTGTAAAGTTTAGTTTTGGTAAAAATCTTGCAAAATGCCTTTTTTGCAGCAGCCATTCCTTAATTGCTGTAACTACTGTATATGTTATGTTTTTGTCTGCTTGTTTTAACGATCCTCACTTTATTGCTGTTTCTACCTCAGATTTTTAATGTTCTTTGCGTATGTGTGTTGTCATAAGAAACATAATTAAACTATACACTACTTCTACAATATTTCAGAAACATTTTTTCTGCATATCCTGCTGACAACAACAGTTTTGATTTTGGCCTTAACGCTAGCGAACTTCTCAATACAGACACAGTAAGGCCAGGAGGTGGCGAAAAGACACTCCGGTCATTCCGTCTGCCACAACCCAAACAAGTAGCGATATCTACATCTTCGATGTACTTTAAATGTAACATGTTGCGTCAGCGCCGGATTTAGATGGTCGGGGTCCTGGGGCCCAGGCGTGGTGGGAGGCCCCATGTGCGGATACAGAATCTTTAGGTAGGGGATGATCGGTGAAGTCAGTAGTATTTCCACGGATCATTAATATTTATGACGTGATCTTGTGACGTGACATTTGTTAACTCAAGTGTAACAAAACTTTATGATGCAACATGATATTTGACAATGATTAGCGATTTGTGAAACTGTTGCAAAACAGGTCGCCAGAAACATCGCATCTTCTTTTTTTGAAATGTTGCTTGAAAAAGTTTTGAACATTTTTTTGGAAAAAGTTTCTGGGCGATCCAACGTTTTCATCATCTCTAAACGCCAGTCCTCGCTCAACAATAAATTTTACGACAGAAACGAAACGTTGCAGGCAGAAGCGATTTCCAGTATTGTTCGCATTGATTGACCAGACTGACTAGCTGTGTATCAATTCTTCATAGTGATTAATTACGTCTGCGATTGAACGTAATCCTGGCATCTCTGCTCCATGGAATGCTCGTGGCTCCTCAAGCGCTCAAGAGCGTGCTTTCGGTGCCAGATTCCTTTTCTAATAAGGAAATGCGCACATTTAATCGTAACCGCGCACATCAGTCTACAAGTGAAACAATAAATACAAGTTTGTGAAGGAGAAAAACAAAGCCAGCTTCAGTCAACTAATTCGTCGTTGTGGTTCTGGCGATGAATAAGACTTGTGGTGTAGTTCCGTGACAAGTTTCTGTCTTTTCTGTGTTGTGGAACATCTTGGTTTGAAAATAAATTTTCACCTACACGGCAGAGAGAACCTGTTTAATTTTTCAACCAAATACCTGCATTTTTTCCGGTATATTGGCTGACCTGAGACCGATATCGTTGCCTCCAGTTTCAAAGGGGAAGTAGCTCTAATCGGTTCTTTTCAAAACCTGCTGAGCTAGCTCAGCTCATGCGTGGTTATTACGAAAATAACAAAAGCGGTAGTACAAAGAGCATGCTGACCAGCACAAGGCAACTCTTGGGAAATGCCCACACCATGCCTTCATTTTCCGGCTTCCCTGTGCATATTATTCTGCACGCACTCTCTTTACTCGTTGTTGTAAGTTAGGCTACAATGTTTAACTGTCATGAACATAATCAGCGGTATCTTAAGACAGAGCATTTCATAACTGCAAAATTAAAAATAACTGCAAAAATAAAAAATTATGTTTAAACAGGGGAGTAGTAGAACACTCAGTGCTACGTCAGCACATTTCACAACTGCAAAAATACAAGGCTGCGCGAATGTCGCATCAAATAGCAGTCGATGAGAAGGTATCCGGTTGGGATGGCGGACACCCAGGATTCACGGTTTGAAACTTGCTAACAACACAAGAATGGAGAATGCGCATAAGGCATAAAGGAGGCACAAAATTTTTTGTTTTTTATTATGTGGCTATTATACGTAAAATTAGGCTACAAGGAGAAAGAACAGACGGGCTTGTGTAAGCCATTATGATCAATCCGCTTGAACTAGCAATTATGACGAAACTCCAAACGAAACGCATATTGCAAGCACAGGTGTGCGACTGTATTAGCACAGAAGACTAAACGGGAAACTAGTGATGAATCTCAAAATCAGCTAAATCAAGCACGTTGAAATTGGACAGATTTTAAATTTGGTTCACAAAATCAATTAAACGTCCACAATTATCTTCAATATTGATATAGTTGCACACAACCGAACTAAATCATCCGGTGTTTTCAAAAGCTCACTGAAAAAAACAATAAAACCCACTGGTAACTTTTCCTTTGAAAAATGTACTATGAAGTAAAAAGTAAAATAAGCAGCACACTTGTTCTGTCAACTGTGAATTTTTTTTAATGAAAGGAAACGAACAGCAACGCAATTTGTTCGACTTGAAAAACAGAGAATACTTCGAAAAATTTGAGTAAATTCTACGGGTGATCTTCTTCAGCTCTGTAAAATCGGCACGTTTAAATCAATTTTTTTGCCTTCTCTGCATCCAAGCTGTTTCTGATGTTGGACCATACCAAACCATATATTGAAAAATATACTATATAGATGCTGAACTAGCAGGGCATTTACATAAGCTTGACGTGAAACTGCAGAGTTTGTGTGGGAGTGGCTTTTCTCTTTTTGCTGTTCGCATTCTTGCCAAGCCTTACCACTTTGGAGTGAATTGACCAACAACACTTTGCGAAAACAAAGATGGGGTGCGTTTCTTTACCCTCAACTTTGAATGCGACAGTAGGTATAACAAGTTATTATTGTGTAATTCAGCAAATAATGATATTGTATCATGCAATAAAAACAACTCAGATTTTTTTTTTTAAACAAAATCTTGTTTCTCTTAAGAAAAACAAAACCCGTATTAAAAAACAGGAGGGTTGTTTTGAAAAAACGGGTTTTTCTCAACCCTGATTATCTTTCAATTCTCTTTTGTGATTTTCCCTTGATCGCACGATCTGGAACAAGTCACGTCACTATCAGTTTGATTGGGTGTGCGCCGCACACCTAGACTAAAAGTCCCTCGTAATGAAGAAGCTGATAATTACTGACATTTGAATACATAAACATTACTGTTGACAACAAAACAAGTTTCAATCCACGCAGCATATGTTAGTAGACTAACAATGGGAAAAATAGTCTTGTTTAAGCATTTGAATTTTTGTAATTTTACTCTTTGGACGCCCCCCTGCCTTGGATGCCCGGGGCCGGCGCCCCGTTCGCTCCCCCCTCTGCACGCCACTGAGTTTACTTCGGCTTCATCAGCAGAAAAGTTTATATCAAACAGATACTACACACATGGTTCATCATTTTTCCACTCAGTTGTTTGCAAATTGAGGAATACAGCCAAAGAATTTGGTAGGGGCAGCTTACTATATGTAAATACAATACAGTATATCATAGCCACCAGTGACGTACCTGACGGGGGCAGAGGGGCGAATGTCCCCCCCAGGCAAAGTAAATGTGAAACCGAATCTCATTTAACTTATATTTCAGTTTAAGTTGTTTTTTTTGCGTTTTTCATAATTATTTTCCGGTAATTTAGGGTTTAGTATAGACATCAACAACCGAATTCAACATTAGTTCTCAAGTTTTTTTTCTGAGTGTTAGCTAGTGGGACCCTCATTGCTAAATTTTCCAGCCAGGCTCAAACCTCTAGTTACGCCACTGATTATAGCTATGTAAAACATGAAATGCAAAAAGGAAGACATTTTGACATTTTTGAATGTCCTCGGAGAATATTTCATTCCTCTTGAAAAAGTGGACATGTGCTTCAACAAGAGGGCGTATGGCAGCTATACTAGTAGTGCTATTCATATGCGACCTGTGCAAAACTGACTAAGGCAGACGCAAAATCTACCAGAAATGAGTAGAGACGTAAACTAATGCGTTCCACCTCGGCCTTCCATTTACTAGATTCAGATACCTGATCTGATCTACTTTCAGGAAACCAATAAGTGTAAAGGTTGTTTCGTCACAATATCAAATAATATTCAAGTGAAATACGGCTGTCTGGCCGACCGATAATAAATACCGTCTGCAAGCAAACTTACCTTGCTTAAAATGACTAAGTGGCACGCACATGTCGCACTTATGGCTAAACACATGAATATGGTGGGGGGACCTGGTCCGGGCCCCTAGACCCCCCCTAAATCCGGCACTGCCTTTTGCGTCTTCGTAAAGATGTTATCGTATGAATGTCCATTAAAGTGCCTCAGAGTCTTTTGCAGAGCGAACCAGTGTTATGAGATGTTCCTCTGAGGAACATCATCCAAATGTGAGTTAAAGCCGACACCCATGAAATCTAAATCGTGCAGCGTTAACTCAATCAACAGTGATTAATATAACGTATTTTTTACGATAGACCATCATTTTAAGCATACCTGCTTTCCAGATGCCAATTCATTTCCGACCTGACGATATGACTGATTTTTTCTACAAATTCCACTGAAGCGAAAAAAATAATTAAGTTTATGACACAAAACAACATTGCCACCATCAACCCTTGCAAAACCTTTTTTAGGTATGTGCTTCTCTCTCCAATTCTCCCCCTTTCTCTCTCTCTCTTTCAGGGAACTACAGTCAGGGAATGACAAACACTGAGGTGTTCTAAATCAAGCAGATTCATTTTGAACTGCTGATCAGATTAAGATTTTTATTGTGAAAAAGTTATTTTGCAACAATAAGGTGGATGCACACATACATATTTATACAGTACTTGGAAGTTCTACTTGTTTCTTGAGCATCAGTATCAACCTGTGTCTTCCTTTCTGTTAACTGCGGGGATTCTTGTCTGCCCATATCTTCAACTTAAGCACTGTCTGTGCACAAGTCACAAAAATCAGCACGCATTGATGTTATGTAATGGAAATCGATTTCGCCATACGGCATCTTCAGTCCAAGATTTTTTTGTTTACTGACATCTTCAGTCTATGGACTGAAGATGCCGTATGGCGAAATCGATTTCCATTAAATATCATCATTGCGTGCTGATTTTTGTTACTTGTGCAGTGTGCACAGACAGTGCATACATATTTATCAATCAACTTTTGTTCGTTTCTTACCCATATCACATCCTGAGCAACTTTTGTTTCATATCAACTTTTGCTGCACTTTGGCCAACAGAAAAGATTGCGCGAAATTTGACAAAAATTATTTTTTGTGCTTCTTATTTTTGCAAATACAGACAAACAGGAAAACAAAATCCTGCACCGTTTAAAATGACATTGCGATAAAATGTTTCGGTGATTTGTTTGATAAAATGTACTTCCTGCTGCATTCTGCTTGACTTTCAGGTGATGATAGCCTGCTTTATCGCAATAATGGCAGTGTGGAGCACCGCAGGGAATCTGTTGACAGTCTTCGCCATCACGCTGCACAGGCAGATGTTGACAAAATGCAATTCGTTCATTCTCAGTTTGGCTTTTTCGGATCTCTTGTCGGGCTTGGTCGCATCGCCTTTGTGGCTTTATCGCAGGTGAGACAAAGCATCAAAGTTCAAATTCACCCTGGTATAGGTGTCTTCAGTGTAGATATGAAACAAAACTTATGAAAGAAGTAATTGTAATAGCAGACTTAAGCTCTAAAATATATGTTTCTTTCTTATGCATGCACATAAATCCTTTTGTATATGAAGAAGCGAAATGCACAAAACGAGAATGATACAAAAGCCGATATTTCGTCCATATCAATCGCCTCATAAAGGCTTGCCTCTGTAGGATTTCATCTGTTTTTCTGTCGTTTCAGAACCTGGGGTTTTTATGACTGGCAGTGGGGTGGATTTCTCTGCAAACTTTTCTGGTTCACCGATGAATCCACGTCATATTGCACAGCTATGCACATTGCGTCATTTGCTGTTTGGAGATTGATTGTTATCAAGTGGCCGTCGCGATTTGAAGGGATTGAAATTCGGTACGGCATGCAACAATTGCATGTTTTGCAAAATATCTTACATCCGCCGGAAACACGCGCACCGGCAGAACTCAGTTATTTTTGATACCTTTTTCGGTGTTGGGTTAACAGCGTCGGCAGTTTTTAAGCTTTTGGTAACTAAACTTAGATTTTGTTTCATTTTTTTGCAATTCGTTTAGTAATCAGAGTTGCACAAGATCATCTTCTGCAGTAAAATTTTGTGTAGAACTTTTACTGGAAGCTGTATTCAATGCAATTTGCTCGTTGAACGATTGTACTGCAGTAGAAGCGATATACCTTTCGCACGAAATATCATGGCCTTACAAAGCCTCTGAGACAATAAAGTCAAAACGCGTATATATTACATATATATGTTTTTGTAAGCCTCTAGTCAATCCCATTCCAGTGCGTTTAACGTGATTCGCCTCTCATATTGGACCACTGCATACGTTAAACTGCTTATGGTCTCTGGCATGACTCCTACCTTAACTCTTTTGCAAGCCGCTCATTGCTGATATTTGCTGCAAAGCAATAGTAACTCCTGAAACTAGTTTTCACTGCCCTGAAACGATCTTTGTTTGAAGAGCGTTGGTTAACTCCATGCTTTGAAATGGTGTTGATATAAAAGTTGATATGAAGCTCGTTCTCTGAAATGGGACCAAAACACCCGCAACATACTGCGTGTCCATTATTTATACGTTACTGGCCGTCTTGAATCGCAGTTTATGAACTTGAATTATGTGGTGCCGAAAAGCATGTTTTGCGACTGCTGAGCGCTTGAGCATGCGGAAAGCATAAAAATAATTATTTTTGAAAGTTGTTATGGCTTTCATGACTTCACTAACATAACTGTTGAAACTGGAGAACTGCAACATTACTGATAACTACTGACACTAAGGTTAATGAGGGTTTCTCTGTTAAAAGACACAGGACGAGTTTGTGCGAGGTTGGCTAGAGTTGACTGGGTGCATGCAGAACTTTTTATTTGGAAACCTTTTGATAAGACAGAACAAAGATTATTGCTCTGTGAGTTCCCAGTAACGCTAAACAAGCTTCACTTACTACAAATTTTTGATCAGGGCAAGATGCTCCTTAATGTGGATAAAGTCTTGTCTATAGAAAGAATTTTTAATAGCAGTGCAACGTTTGGCCAAAGTTTTTATATGTGTGCTTGCGAGTGAACCGACAGAAACTATGTTTAACGGCTGCTTTTCTTGCTTGTAAACTTAGGGCAAACGCTGAGCTACATTTGTTTCTGTTGTTTCTTTCAGATCCATACGGGTGTTGTTGGCCTTGTTATGGTGTTTTGCCCTCGTGTTCGGAGGATTTTTATTCAGCCTGTTTTATGACGTAGAGCCAAAAAACGGTACGGGCGTGTCGAGGTATTGGCCAAGCTGTTCTATTAGGATTGCCAATCACGGGTAAGATTTATGGGGGAAATAGCTGCGGGACTGGGGAAGCATCGTATTTTATGCAGGACCAACGTTAGCCGCATTGAAGTTGTAAGATTATTTTTGTATGTTGCAATTTACATTCGGCTCTTTCGTTGCATAAGGTGAAGGCAGTTGAATAATGCGTCACAAACGCTGAGGTGTATTGCGTGAGCTCGCCATAGCGGAAAAACAAACAAGCTTATAACAAAGTACGGACAAAAAAGCCAACAAACAAAAACCCCACCGAACAAAACTCAACAGACAACCTCTCCAGACAAAAACCCGGCTAGATAAAACACTGGGCAGAAACCCCACCGGTCTAAAGCCCCACCAGGCAACACCCTCACCAGATAAAAGCCTCATCGCTCCAACCCACAAGAAAAATACGTATCCGGAAATGTTTCATTTTTACGCTTGTTGTGGTGATGAAAAGGTTTCTGTATGCTCTCATACAACTGGTTTACTCTTGAAATGCAGGTGGCCTTGTCTGAAATTGCCATCGGCTTACTTTGATAAATATCAGTTCATGCGCGGTGTTGCCAATGACTCGCCACCAGTGCAGCATTCACTGCGAAGGCAGCCGCGTGNCCAACGGCGCAAGCAAACGTAAATGGGCGATGCAGACCATTTGTTACATTCTGAAAGGAGCACAGAAACCAAGTATAAACGAAACGAAACTGAACGTAAAAGTTAAATTCAAAGAACAAAAAATATTGAAAACAGAAAGAAGCAAATATGAAAGAGATTGCAAAAAGAAAACAAACAACAATGATGTGCACCTCATTACACATGCAAAAGGAGAAAATGTTACGAACATCTGGAGTTCAAAATGTCTATTTGGAAAGGTGGCTGTTTCGATAAAGGCAAACATGTCTGCATGTAAAAGAGCAAATATGAGTACCTGGATACATCTGAGTGCCAGTACAGCAACATTTGTTTAGAATTTCGAGGCCTAAAGGATTCAACAACTGAATACATGATGACTCCTTCATCTATAATAATATTTCTTATCCTTAACAATATCAGCTGGCTTCAGTTGTAAGTTAAAGTGCATACGAAATCCGTCATTTACAGCACCGCATTGGCACTTCAATCCAGTTGCAGTGGCCATCGATATTGAATTTACAGCGGCCAAAATGAAGCATGCACATGATTGCAATTGTGCGAAAATTACAACAGCGCAAATGCCAAACATTACTTGGCTGGCTAGGAAACAACTTAAGATACTTTGCTGCAGCACTTCGCAACCAGTGGGCCGCGGTCTACTGGTGGTCCGCGATATTTGTTCAGGTGGGCCTCGAAACATTTCAAAATGTTACAATATTCCGAAAATAACTGAAGTTTTTCTTGAAAATTATCTGATTTTCTATTGATCAAATCGGTAATTCTTTGAGCAAGCTCAAGACTGACATGACCAGTAAATTTATGTGTTGTTATTGTTATTTTTACTTTTCCGTATTTCAATTCTATCGTTGCTGTATTTGCCGTAATATCTCATAGTGGGCAGCATAAACATTTCAATAAAAGTGGATCGGAATCTGAAAAAGGTTGAGAAGTGCCGCCTTATTGAGCGGCAGTGAGATGAAAACGCAGTGACATTGAAAAGTTTTTGAAAAAGAGGTAGGGGAGAGATGAGAGAGGGCAGGGGCCACAAACGTTGTTACGAAATGCAATAAGAATGTGAAACTAACGACGGACATGAAACGGCGTGAGATCTATGTCATTCAAGATATTCTCATGTGATGTAGTCCAAAAGCAACCTAGTATGAGTTTTGCAGAAGCAGTTTGAACGCTTTCGAGAAGATTAGTGTCTGGGACAAAACAGTTATCATCAACATCTTCACAAGGCATTTCTTTTAAGTGAGACCTCCATATTCTTTATCTCGGTCCTTGTTGTAGTTGTTTGATCGATATCAAAGGTGTCTTGTTGACGACAGACAAAATATCTCTCATGTACTGTAGATCGCATTGTGAAATTTAAACGTTGTAATGGTGCGAACACTCACATTTTGATTGATTATTTTGTAATGCAAAAGTTTCTTTGGTCATGATTGAAGTACTTTTGATTCAAGCAATCAAACCAGACTGTGCACACGTTGGGTCGAGTTCAGTCAAAACATTTTTATCTGAGCAGAGAAAAAGCATTAGCCAATAGCCGGTTTTGCATCTCAGTGTTTCACAGAGTTATTTCAATTTCCTTTTTAGATACAAAAGAGACCCATGTGTCATCAGATTGGAAAATAGTCGTGGAGTTAAGAATATAAAATCTCTTTTCAATAAAATCTTCACAAAATATTCAAATATAGTTAAAAGTAAGTTCTATTACAAACTCATGAATGCTGTCGCTTCCAACTATTCANATATTTTACCATCACTTTGCCAGTTGCAATGTTTATAAAAAGGAGTTTTGTGATGCTTCTCAGAAACTGATCTTAACATTTTCCTTCAGTCTTTCAGAAACTCTTAAGATTANTGTCCCCCTAAGAAACTTTTACACTGGTGAAATGTTTGTTTTTGTGCGCATGCAATCGCGCAACCATGTAGACACACTTCCTATTANGCGTTTCAAGCGGTAGAAGTGCTCGGCAACATATATGCGATATTAAATTTGGAATGTTACAAATACGCGAGTATGAGATTTCACTGCGCAAATGGTCTGGTGCTACTGCGCATTTGCGCAGTTGCGCAACTTAGAGGGAACAATGCTTAGGAGTGTTTCTGGATGTTTCAACCATAAAAGGTATTATGCGTTTGTAGAGTGCAGCAGCAAAAAGTTTACTACGCGTTCTCTTCGACCACGTTCATGATTTGTCCACTGGTCGTGCTTGCTCTCTCATCTTTGTTGCTAGTCAAAGAGCTTTACACGAAGAAAGCAGGGAAAAGCACGCACCGTAAACGAAAAGGTAAGCTTCTAATGTCATGTTCTATTCAAACAGTTTTTGTTGTGTTTAATATGTTTAAAGTACTTAAATACACTTGCTGCAAATAGTAATTGCCATTTGTATTTCAAAAACACTATTTCTCAAAGAGCAATAAAAGTGAACAATGACTAAAAGAAACAGGGTTATCTTTACGATGAAAAAAAACAGGGCAGGAATGTCCAAAACGTTTAAATATGACTTGTACACCACAATTCGACAGATTAAAAAAATTCCGATCTGAAAAATCAGTTTACATTGCGCTACTGGCTTGTTTCAGCACGTTTGTGTAGACTGTGTTTGATGTGAATGCCTGAAATATTCATAAACTGCATGTAATTTTGCAGAGGTTAAAAAACTATCTACTTCCACTTTTATTTTCTGTTCAGGCGGCATTGGATGTTTTGAGAATTATGGAGGTGTTATGCAGCAACCAACGTCAATCAATATGTTTGCTAGTTATATAATGAAACACCTGTTTCAGGCCATCATAAGTTCACAAACAATTTGCATTTGTGTTTATTGCCTGAGGAAACCTAGTATTCTCGTTCAAATGGGTTGCAAAACTAGTGATGATGAAAATTGCTCCTCTCAACAAATCATGAATTAAGTCCTAAAAATACATGTTTGTTCACTGCATATTTATTATCTTATGGAAGTGAACCAACCTTCGAGAATATGTTGAATACTAGACTGGTGTCACGTATTTTTGGCCAATAGTGACGAACGAAATTGACCCATTGGCGTGCGGAAAGAAATTACTGCTTGTCTGTGGTTTAGCGATAAGAATGAGGTTGCAAAGGGCAATTTCCCGAAACCTTTAACCTTTGCTACCTTGGAATTTAGTTGGTTTATTTATTTATTTTTTGTCCTTCAGAGCGGAAAGTATCGGTGCAGCTATCCCTGATTGCTTCTTCGTTTCTGATTGGATATGTGCCGATGACAATCTACGTTTTGTGGACAACGCGAACTTCATCAAAGGATCCTCTGTAAGTGAATGCTGTGGGAATATCTTCGTGGAATGGCAGAAAATTTATTTATCATTTTGTAATGTGAATATGTTTTGTCGTCTGTGCAAATGTGCCTTGACACTAGAGTATTATTTTCGAAGTTACTTTCGGAATCCTCACGCAATCTAAAGCTTTTTTGAAAATACACAAAACACGATCCACGATACAAAGGTGGTGAAACAAGCCAATAGCGCAATTCATTTGAGTTCTGATATATGTTTTCAAACCAGAAGCAATTTTACCCATTTGAGAAGCAAATTGGCCCACTGATAATACAGTACTTGATTTGCTTTGAAGTTCTTGCAGCATAATGCCTTAGCAGTCGCGCAGTGTTTACTTTGACACTGAACGCTTTATTCTTGCAGATCCGACTACTGGTTCAATGTCGCTGCTTACTTTTGTCTTCGTTTATCGGAATGCATCAACCCGTTAATGTATAACATCGCTTCAAGTCGCATGCGAAAGTCTTCGATCAGACTTTTGCAAACATGCAGGTTTGTTTGAGTTGTCTAGTTTTCCAAAAATGCTTTTGTGAGTAATATTCCGTTCAGTTGTTTCCATGCTTCTATTAACATTGAGATCAAGCCTTCGCAGGAACCAAACGGGGTGTAACATCTCATAGATCCTTCAAGCGCTAGTTAATCGTTTCGTGGCATGCAGCTCAACATACTCCCGCTGCAGATAATTTTAAACCGTAATCCGGGCAACTGCGCTTTGACTCCCGGCCTGCCCAAATTTTGGTGCAAGTATTTTTCCCAAAACGTTTAGCCATAACTCGCCAGCCGATTGAGCTAGAGAGTTGTGGAAAGCCTCGAAATCCGATTNGAGTATTACTTTTGATTAAAAAAATTGGAGGTTTTGGATTTGAGGTTGTTTGGCGCGTGACATATTAAGAGGAATTACAGGTTTGGGCTTGTTTGGCTAAGGTTGCCTGACCCAAACTAGGCACAGATCCGCATCTTTTGAGTCCTTGATTGGCTTTCTAGCGTTTGTGGTTGGGAAGTTATGACAAAAAATATTTAATTAATATGCCACCCCGCAAACAACCTCAAATCCAAAACNTCCAAATTTTTTTAATTGAAGGTACTAGTCTAACCGGATCTTTTGAGGCTTTCCACAGCTCTCTAGCTCAATCGACTGGCGAGTTATGGTTGAAGCTGTTGGGAAAATCTTTGGAAAGCCCTTGCGCCAAAATTTTGTCTCGCGCGGGATTTAAAGGGAATGCGCAAGGTTGCGTGCAGTAAGGTGAATATGTGCGTGGGTTAGCTTAAAGCGGCGAGTTTTAGCACATGCCAAAATTTCCTTGTTTGCGTAAAGACGCTACGTGGGGTGCAAGAATCTTTGAAAATAAAAAATAAAGAATCTGTCTATAAATGTGAAACTCATGTGTTTGTTTTTTATCACAAGCTTGTGAAATCGATAAAGAAAAGTGCAACGAGAACAACAAACTTCCAAAATGTCGTTCGATCTCTCTTACAAACCAAGTGTTGGCATGTTTGTGTATAAATGGTCTTGTGGTCTTTAATATTTAAAGTACAATACAGTAAACCTCTCACAGAACCTCCTCAATCATATTACTGCACTTTTTACCAGAAACATATTGAGAGTATTGAGACTATTGCTGTTAAAATGCTGAACAGACTTTATCGGAAAATGACTGACCTACTTTTTAGTTAATGAAAATCGCAGGTTTCCTACAGAGCTTTGACTAGATAAAACGAATGTCGCTAAAAGAGAACAGCGTTGATCATAGATTAATTACAAGCATAAACTTTGTGTTATTTTATGTATCTGTCACTGACCACTAAATTATTTAGAATATGGCAGGTTTGAGTTTGGTATTTCAGTCTATTTTTGAAAGACTGGAAAATTGTTTGATTTGCAAGGATGGAGACAAAAAGGATATATGTGACGCGCGAACCCATGTGAAAACGTTTTCGGTAGAAGGAATGCGCAAGCACTGTCGACGATAACCGCTATTAATAACAATATCAATAACTACTGTACATTTTATCGGCAGAATAGTGCTACAACACTGCACCTGGAAAGCTTTTATTTGCATCAATTAATGCAGTTATGCAGGAGGCGGGGACAACACCCTCAAAAGTTTTGATTTGTCGAAAATCCGGGCAAAATTCCTGAAAATTCGGGGAAAAATATTGAAAATCCGAGAAACGTTTCCTGAAAATCTGGGCAAAATCCCTGACAATCCGAACACAAATGGCTCCAAACTTTTGCAGAAAAGCACAAAAGCGCATAAAGACCATTCTTTTGGAGGTCATAACGGGCAAGTTTGGGGAAATTCGGCCAAAAATCCTTCGTACCCCCAAAAATTTACCTGCTCTACACCTGTGTGTTAAAGGATGAGGTAATCAAGCACGTCGTTTTCCAGTGGTACTCACGTCTTGCAAAAAAGTTTAGAGTAAGGCTTTGTACCATCTGATATGTCTGCAATCTTAACAAAAACAGAGAGATCAATGCGTTTGCATGCGCTTCATAGATAACAAAAATTAATAGTTGTCTACCTTGGTGTAACACCACAATAATCCTGTCAGGAAATTAGATATATCTTGCCACACATTTTAATTCAGCCATACTGAAGGAATTAAAAAACGCACACATCTAACTTAGGCGTAATTACTTTCAAAGGTATATTTTATGTATAGTGTTTTAAACATGATGGACGTTTGAAATGTTTTCACTGCAGGCTTTGCGTTGAGAGGAGCTACGGAAGCGAACCTGCTGGTTCTGGCGGCTCATTGCCAATAATAAAAACCAATGCCTTATCATCAATAACTCCAACAACGACGTTCACAGTTACAAATAGAAGCGTGGAGCAAACTGAAACATCTGTTGGTTTTGTCTGATGTCGACTTTGCCGATGCACAGCAGCAGAAGATTTTTTTGATTGAAATCAAATGAAAGAAATTAAATAACGAATCAATGTGACGAGAGGAAAATCTTTGTATTTATGATGATTTTTGCTACTCTGAAAATGATATATATGCCTCTGGTATGCTTTGAAGCGAAAGCTTGTGTTTAGCCGGCGTAAATCCAATCTGCTCAATTATTCGAATAGACTGTATTGTTGAAGGTGAAAAAACTTGAAGGGCAATAAATAATGATTTTATTATTAAACAAATGTTTTGAGACGCTTGGAAGGAACTGCAAACTGTGAGATCTGTTCTAAAGTTGCTACACCATTGAACCATTTTCTTGCTTTCAATCAACTAAAAATTAAGCATCTACACAAAACAAAAACAAGATAATATTCATGCATGAAGAGACATCAACGTCAAGCATTCAGCTCAAAGATGCCCATTAAACTGCGACAACGATTGGCACGATACGATGTTCACCCTACTGATTGTGCTTCTGATTAGCACGTCACGAGCTCCTTGCTATTTGCGCCGAAGCGGCAGTGAGATGTGAGGAATGTCGTCAAGTATCAAGAAATTCAACTGACTGGGTTCAGCCGAGAAATAACTCAGAACAGGCAATAGCACAAACTTATAACATTCATCCCTTCTAGAAAGAAATTGACTGATCGTATCGTTCAAATCGTACGCCCCGGCATGGGCGTCGAAGGGGGTCAGCGGGGATTTGTCTCCTCTGGATTTTATCAAATATTTAGCAAAAATAAGTTGTTTTCTTAGTTTCGACTGGGTGAAATAAAAATGTATCACTTTTGCTCCTACTGGAAAATCCTTTTGGCTACCCTGGAAAAACCCACTATTGCCCCCCTGAAAAAATCCTCCCGGCTCCCATGCGCCCCGGGTGCTTCGAGTAGAACGCCGTAACCCTGGTGTTTCGGATGTTTTTTTGCTACAGCCTACGAGATGGTCTGATTAGAGCCAGAGAGGACTGCAGCGCATCGTCGAGAATTTCTGTCACTTCATCACCTGCAACATCAGACCACTCTGATGGAGCTTTTGTTTCAACGGCTGGCCTGGCAGCATTTCACTGGGTGCTAGTTTTAGCAGAAAAAGCACAGAGTTGGGAAAGTAGATGGCCTCATTGTCCTTCACCAATCCTTTGTAACAAAGGAACTAGAAAATGTTACTTGTGTAGAATAGAAAATGTTGTTTCTTGTGTAGAAGTAGAACTTTCCTCTTGAATCTGCTATAGCTTCTGCGTTACATTTGCAACAAGCGTTGCATAACTATGTTGTTATCGATATCACTGCATTTACCATGAATGAAACTGTGCAGTTTGTGGCATAAGCTACACATAAATTTCACTAGCTCACATAGTTTCATACCAAACAAATTTGAATCTGTAGTACATTTCCACAACCGATTTGTGCTTGTATAATTTTTCGTTTAACAAATTATTCTCCGAAATGCTGTGTGATCTATCATCAGTCTAATGTATTGCGTTGCGTGAACCATTATTTCGTGGCAAAAATCAATACACTACTACTAAAATGCATTAGGTGCTTTGTTTCATATGGCATTTTGATGGCGCTGTATAGTTACAGCCGTCTTGTGGAACTACGACTGATTGTTTACAAGATCTCTTACCACTAGACTCGTTATTTTTGGGTTCTTGGTTCCCTGCAGGTTTTCTGATAGGAGGATACAGTAGTCGAACTCCAAACCCACCAGCACCAAAGCGGACGCACTTATCACTGGGTCACGTGCTTGTCACATTAGGTGCTAGTGCTACATCGCTGAAACAAACGTTAAGACTAAGCAGTACACCAGCTTACATCGGATTGGCCTCTGATACGCCAGTTTCTTCAGCCAGCATCATGTTTACTGGTGCGCACATGTTTGCACAAGAACACCGGTCCTGGTTGCATCAACCAAGCTGGTGGGGATATCCCGCTATCAGACTAACGGCAAAATCCGAAGAATAGCTCGTGGGGCGTGGCGGTGGCAGCAGTGCACAACAACGATCGTGTAGTATGTAATACAGGCCCGTAGCCAGGCTTTAAGGTTTGGGGGGCACAATACATTTTTAGGGGGACAATATTTGTTTTGTTGTATGTTTAAAACAAATTAATCTATTAATTTTCAGCGATTAACTGGGCAGCATATTGCCAGTTGTCTGTTTTCAGTCTGATCACATAAAATTTGTGATTGTACAGGTATGCTACGTGCCATAGATAGTCAAGCAGGGCAGGACGACTCCAGCGCCTTTCTCAAATTTTCAAAAACGGTGACATTTTCCGGAAAAAATATCCGCACAAAACTAAGAGCATTTGATTAGTTATGCACTTTTCTCAGGAAACAACAATGAAAACAACATGAAAAAAATTTCGCCTATGCTTCAAGCAGGTCCGTGGCTACGGGGGAAAAGTCTACCTAAAATTTCTTTTGCCCCCTGGAAAATATGTTAGACGTAGTTTGAAAGTATTGGACATAGTTTGAAAATATTCGGCCCCTCTCAGAAAACTCTTCGCCCACCCTGGTGTCACAAGCTGATTACGGGCCTGGCTTCAAGATATTTTTCTGACTACGCGCCAGTGCTTGATGCCTGTTTGTCGCAGTTGATTCAGTAAAAACTTTGTTCGATGTTTGCCTAATGCACTGTTAACTTTTTTGAAAAACATAACAATGTTTTGTCATAAGCAACAAAACTGAACCAATTTTATACGTATCAGCATTTAAAGTGAAGACACTGGTACGAAAGAAACTCCGTCTACTTTCTCACAAGAGTCACAACAATGCGCGAGATGATATATAATCAATACATACATTCCATTGGTCACTGAAACAATCAATCAATCGTTCTCATTAACAGCTGGAAGTCGAAGCATGTCACGGATGTAGGGCTGAGAAAAAGGTGTGCGAACGCATCCAAAAATAGCCATTTTGAAACAGCTTCAAACTTATTTTGAAACAAAACGTGAAAAAGATGTGGGAACGCCGTTCCCAGGCGTTCCCGCCCCACTATATCCTTGAACCATGTAGGCCTACTCTAGCATGTAGACGTTCTACCTTTTGTCAACACTCGCAGTTTTTAAAACATCTTTTGGTAGAACGAAAAACGACAACATGGAAAAACCAAGAAAAGGAATTTCAGCATAAATTGTCACAAAAGCTGCAGTTCTGACACCTACTACATAGCATAATAGATAAATGATATTAATGCAGTCACTTGCAGTGTCAAGAGAATACTTTAAACATGCAGTCGTCGAGTTTTGGTCGAAAATTCAGCAACGATATCTTCGTTTGCCACAGCAGCTGTTTCATTTTTTTCAAAGCCTAAAAAAACCAGCTGACATTAATACGATCGCAGGGGCCTAACGAGGGGGAGAAAGGGGGGCATAATTCCCCGGGCGCCGAATCACTACGGGGAGCGCCGAATGACTGCGGGGCCGCCAAAATTCCAAACAATGTCACAAGGAGCCTATGTCACATGTAGCCTACTTTCTTCAATACATTACATTTTCTTCCTGAAGACCTCAAATTCGAACA
>JGI24022J15233_10002085_pt1 | contig 18110 bp, 11 predicted proteins | sample Ectturendosymbi2_FD_15233 | JGI IMG/M metagenome (IMG submission 15233) | reverse complement strand
TCCTCCGCGAGATGTCTCTCAGCGACCGATTTCTCAGAAAGAAACAAACGGTGTTGTCCACAGCGACCAAAATGAGACGAAGAACGGAAGGAGAATGGGTTCCTTCAAACAGCCATCGACGTGTAACCCGGGAAAGGAGCAAGAAAACGTGCAGTCGCCTGACTCACGTCGCGGGATATCAGTCACGAATGAGACGAAGTTTTCAACAATAACAAAGACACCAAACAATGAAGGCAGGTTCTTGTTGCAAACAGTCTTCATTGAAGATAACTGGTATTTTTTGCCTGCTTACTCAGTGCCGTTTCTAAATCGGAGGTAAAATTGCGCGCGGATTTTTTGAGCAACGCAGAAAGGTCGAACGGAAAGATTGGTATCACTGGAAAATCGCAAAACGCTAAACACAAAAACGCAGCTGGGCTCTGACCGCCCGGGACACGAAGTGCTCGGGTCATGCAGTTCGCTTTTAAACGCTGCCGCTGAACAAGACCTGTTCATGACAAGTAAATGCCATGTTGGCAGTTATAAGAGGCTAATTTTCCTAAAAATAAGCATGTACACAAACAACATGGTTTTGTGGCTGTTCCAATAAGTGCACGAACCCGTTTCTCCGTTTTCATGAGGTTTTCTTGCGCTTCGTTTTCCTTGTGTCAACCTTCTAAACAATTGTAACACACAAATTAGACAAGTACTTGAAGACGAGATGAAATGCAGTTCCGCAAAGTTGCAATAAATGACCACAGTGTTTTACAAAATTTTTAGAATTTCGTGCAAATGCCTACGACGGGGGTCAAATTTCAACTGTGCTGCGATCAGGTTTTTTCAGAATATGAATTTTCAATCCAACATGCTTGCAAATTTATACGTGAAGTATGTAAAACTGCATTTTCACAGTTGAATGTGCTTCTCGCTTTGAAAATTTTTGGACTTCTGGAAATATTGTATTTCTGCCAGGTCGGTTGCATGCTATGCGTAATTATTTCATTGCACAGGGAAGGTCCTGAGTATATCCTGGTTAGCTGTTGAAAAACAGAGCGTTGTGATAATCGTGACATTAAACTAAAAAATAAAATGACCGAAATGAGCCGACAACTGAAAAAATATCGTACATGTTTCTTTTAGGGAAGTTGATTCAAGAATGATAACAGCTTGGCAGAAGTCGTTTAGTGTTGTACTGGTTCAACGTCAGTGCACAGTTTAGATTTTAAAGAAAATCAACGACTAGATCCCAGATCTGCGGCCATCGAGCAGCGGGACTTTTCACCAAAAAACGCTACGTTGTGTTCCTGACTATCTTTAGCACTCTTTTCCAATAGTTTATTGTTTATTCCTTTTGCTTGAATTAGTTGATTCCTTTTTCTTCTAATGGGTAACATACTCCACAAACCTGCTTTCAAACGCGGTGTTAACCTGTCTGCAGGTGATTCTGTGACAAAGAAACGAAGACCGATTCTACGACGCCAGAGAGCAATCGCAGGAGATTTTTGCAACGAAACGATTAGAGATGCGACATATTTTGATTTTTCTGGTGGTGGAAGCTTTCATAATAACATCTTTTCAAATCGCTCGAGAAGATCGTTATTCGGGTAATATGTCGTTTCTTGACCTAGCAAATGGAATTGTTCATGAAAAGTTCTGATATGCAATTACCAAATGTTTCACAAAAAATTCGACTCGAACGCAGTATGTTGCGATCGCATGAAAATTTCCTACGTTTTTCAAAAAAGCTACTACTTTCCAAATTGATAATTTATTGTGACACAAAAACATTAAAAGTATTATCAGAACTGTTGTAATCACAACAGTCGAACTAAAGGTTTTAGTTTTTTTGCTGTATCCTGTTGGCTATTTCTGAAATGTGTTTATCGTGGGATTCGTGGCATAGTTTGAAAAAACGCAATATTTTTCGAAACTGGAGATTTTTTGATTTCGGATATTTATATTTCGAACTCGTATATCTGTGACGTTAATCTCTCTCTTCGCAGCAAACCAATCACCAAAGAGCCACTTCATCGCAAGTGGCATTCGGACAGCGACGCTACTTGTGGTCGCAAATTGTCAAGCTTCGAATCAGCAACAGATGCTCATCGCCCCAGAACCCACACTGCTGGACACGTTCACTTTTCAGAGCAAGAGCATGCTGCACGCGCCAACGCACTCGCGGGAAGGCGACCTTTGGCACTTCGTCAAGACAAATCCACTTCAAGAGACGATGTTTTCCAGGGCAAGGAGAGCTGCCAGCAGTTTGCTCTGGCGAGTCCAATGCCGGATCACTGCAGTTGCTGCTGCTGCTTCAGCATTGACACCGGCCGTTCAAACAGCAACAGGTTTCCGCAGCTGGCTCGATCCAGCCCTGTGCTTATGCAGTCAATGAGCATGCGCGCCAAAATCAAAGCGCTGAAAGCTCGAGAGATAAGAGCGATTAGGACGCTTGGAACGATAGTGGGGGCGTTTATCTTGTGTTGGCTGCCTTTCTTCGTTGTGACGTTGGCTAATCCATTTTGCAACTGCCACATGCCTCCCATTCTTCTTGACGTGGTGCTTTGGCTCGGATATTGCAGTTCTATGGTGAATCCGATGCTTTATGCTGCTTTCAACCGCGAGTTTCACGCAGCATTTCGAAAATTGCTGTTGGGAAAAACACCGTTTTTTTGCAGAAATTCCTAAAACAAAAAAGTAGAACAATAATTTTTCTAATTATTGTGTTCAATTATTGAACACGTCTACATACACTGTTCTTCATGAGCAGACTGTGCTTCAAAACTCTGTTCAATGCCAAAAATGGCGTTTTTCTGTTTTTTTTATGAGATACTATGTGAGAACACTACTGTGTGATTGTACAAAATAGCAGTTTTTATTTCTAATAACTGTACATGTGGTAGCCAGATGTAAAGTTGTGAACGCTTGCACTCAGGATGTCCACTTCTATGGCTACAATGTAGCAGCAGGATTGTAAGAGATTTTGTTTTGTGAAACCCTTAATATTTTGCCAATAAGGTACATTTTTGTGCGTGGCCCACAGCGCTCAAAACGTTATGTGCTATGCTTCACAGCCAGAATTCCGTTTCGAATCCTTCAAAAGGCGTCTCGCTACATTTTTTACACTCAGGAAAAGTCGTTTAAAGTAGTCCAGTTTGTGCAACTCTTTTGATTCTTTGCAAAAGCAAGTGTTACGGAATGTTTCTTTCAAATAGTAATTCAGCGGCTAAGTGAGTGCGGACCTTAATATCATCGCATTCAGTCCTTATCGCATTCTTCGTGCATTTCAACGCCTCAGTTTGTGTTTAAGTAAAGCGCACCTATCTGCGTTTTTTGTTCTGTTCAACAACGTCATACCAGCGAGAAACAATTCAGATTGGCGCTAAAATCGATCGTGGTACGGCGCCATCTTTTCTTTTTGTACAATTCAGTTCAGGTCAATTTCTACATTGTTGTCGCCGAGACAACACAAACGACACTCGATATCGTTCGAACGCATCAAATGATACCAACTGTGGTTTTCCTCACTTCATCCACATAACACTGCATTGCAGATATTATTTAATCATTTCGGTGGGTGGGACAAAATTCATGAACATACAGCCAACTGGCCAAATAAAAGATATAATTGCTGAACAACCCAGTACTAGGGACTTGTTCTTTCCTTTTGCCATATTCCTTAAAGTGTTTCGCTTGGCAGAAGGGTTGTAAAATATATCAAGCGTTTAAATGGCTGCGGCGCTTTCGAATGGCCTTAACCGCAAAGGACACAGTTTCTACCAAGCTAACGCATTTCAGAAATTCTTTTGCCCTTAACTTTCATTGATGAAGCATAGCGGTTGCTTACACGCTTTCACTGGACGGTGAACGAGCATTCATGCCTTCGCTTTCCGACTTGACAATTATATACATTGGATTTGCGAATGGTCTAAAAAAAGAAAGCTTACATTTGAAAGGATTTGCACAAACAACATGCAGTCAGTACTAACATGTCTCCATACAGGAAAAAAACGAACTTCAGTATATAAACGATCTACCGTTACACTGCACGATGCCATCAGACCAGAGCCTCCAAGAGAAATCTTTTTAGGCAGAACAAAACCCATTTGGGCCCTTAAGAGTGGCAAAATTAACTTGAAATAAATAAAAATTGAGGCTAATTAATGTGTTTGTTTATTGATGATATGAAACATTATGTTGAAACACACCGGTAATGAAGTAATGTGACAATATTACTATTTTCTAATCACGACTTTCAAATGTTCATAGTGAAATCTTATCAAAGAAGAAACTAGAAAAAAATGCCACAGTCTCAGAATGAATGGAGTCGATCGAGGTTGAATCAAACGCTGCTAATGAAATGAGACAGTGACCTCATTGAGTAACTGCATCCTCGGAATGAGCTTACTTATTATAACAAGAATGAAGGGACAGAACGAAATATTTTTTCAACCCACTACTCCTTCTATTTTTGACCACGAGGCACAATAAATAGCTACACGGGCCACAGGCCGGCGACGACCACTGCTATAAAGCATTCTGTCAAAATACTGTTAAGTGTTAGTTTCTCCGGTATGGTTTCGATATCTTCAGATTTCTGGGTATGTCCGCTAATCCGACACTCATATTCGATTAGAGCAGGGGTTCTCAACCGGGGTAAATTTACCCCTTGGGGGTAAACTTTACTTATCCTGGGGGTAAATTTAATGATGCTCAAGTTACAATACTTTGTTTTTTTCTACAGCGATAGTGAGTAAACAAAAAACGGGGGATAAATTTTATGTTGGGAAGCTGGCAAGGGGTAAACGGGAGGAAAAAGGTTGAGAACCTCTGGATCACAGCCTGTATCTGCTTGCGGCGCAAGTTTAACTGTCAGCAAAATGCACAGCACACCGTCGCGGTGCACTAAAAGCACTTGGGTTCTGCACTGCAGAAACTTGTTGATTTTAAACTTTTTAGTTATCTTACACATATGCGCATCATTCGAGGGCTACTGTTGTTAGATTGGATTTTATTGCGAACTGGCATGTTTGCATTCAAATTTTACTTCAAGTATCTCGTAGTTTGAAACTCTTGGTTTATTGGAGAGAGTTTTATTAAAGATTTGTTTGAAAATGAAAAACGTAAAGGAAAATTCAGTTCAATGGACAGACTGGGTCAGCAATCGTGAGTGTCTTAAATTCAACAAAGTAAGCAAACATTCAAGTTCAACAAAAATAATTACTGTTAATATTTATCAATCCAACACATCAGGAAGATGCACTGCCAGCAATTCACATTAAAATACATCACACTAGCTTTTCAAATCCTTCAGGCTAAACCAGTTTTATCACCGGGATTAATTTCGCTGCATTATTCTGAGTTTGTTGGTAACAAACACTCAGAAGTTACTTCAGTCTCGGGCCCCGGAACAATGTACCTGTGGACCCCCCTCTCATAGGCCCTGCATCAGACATATAGAAAACGGCCTTTCAAATGACTCGTTTTAGGTATAAACTTGGATGAAACTTTTCTTGATTTTACTTCCTGAACTAGCATCTTAAACCTGAGCGCACGTTTTTGTTAATTGAAAACATAAAAAAACGATCTTGCAGTTTTTTCTTTGCGCTAATCGAAACGCCGTCATGTCTTATTAGCTGAGTAGTTTGAAAAAATCAATCAAGTGGCCCAGTTGGGCCTTCTTTCAACACGTTTTTTATACTGTGGACCTAAGGAGGACAAATTAGATGGACATTCGGCTATGTGGAAAACCAGTTACTCAACAATGTCTCACATTTTTGCGAATCTGTTTTAAGCTGACATGGCAAGTTTTGCTTATGACGCCACAGACACAAAATATTAACCACGGTTTTTAACTCCAGACGACGAAGTGAATGTTTGTCAGGAAATAGTCACCTTTAAATTATTTTCAGTAACACCTAACGATAGAAATTCATCCCAGCTGTAGCTCACTATCCGCAAACAAGCCTGGTTTCATTAAAACTACTGCTTCGGCGACAAGGTTTGAAACTCGTCCTTGAAATGATCTCACGCCAACTTACTCTTCCCTTAGTTCCTATATCTAATGTGTCCACCTGGCAGCAAACAGTTCTAAATGTCATGGATAAAATTGGCTGAATCTTGAATCTTTGAAACAAATCACCAACGTGGGGAACAAACTAGACTAGCAGACCCCATGCATAGGTCGCATCGAAAAGATTTTAGGGCGTCTTTAAGTCAATGCATATGTTTACTGTACTTCTCAAATATGGCAAATCTAACATAGCACTTCTAAAAACTCGGGATGCATTTTGTAAACAACAAAATGACAACTCACAACCTCAAAGTTGGGCTTTTTGCGGATAGCGCTTGTTTCCAGTTGACTTAACTAATACTGAGTGAAATCCATAAACTTTCAAACCATTAGCTTGTTTAGATTCATAAGAGTTTATTTAAAACAACATGTGAATAACACGACAAACTGATCTACCCAGTAGAAACATGTGAGCTAAATTTTAGAAAACGATGCGTTGAAACGTGTATTCGAAAGCGATCAGCAAATTAGAAAGTCGACTGAAAATAATTTCAAAGCTTCAGCACAATCCAAACTGTGTCAACGCAGGAAAGCTCACAATTCGATTGGTAGCAGGGAAAACAAAGTTTTTTTGTGAACTACAGCCACTGTCGGGCGTCTTGCGCGGTTCAGCCGACGCCTACGCACCTACACACACATGTGAACGCTGCAAATTTACAGATTGCAGGTACAAAGATAAAAGACAAGAGTAAAATGACGGCACGGAAACAAAAAGCAGACAGCATATTGTGTTCAAACGACTGCATACAATCCCAACTGCTTCTTCACAAACGCGTTGTTGTAAGCTGCAAACGGTCTCTCACGTAAAAAGTAAAAAACATTTTTTACGCTCACTAAGGAGACGGTGCTGGCTCAACGAGACAAACAAGGCAGGTTTAAGCTTACAGCTCATCGCATGGTCATGATGCCCTTGTGATTACGAAAAAAGGGTAGAAATGAGTCAAGAGAAACGAGACTTGCTCATACAGGCAAAGCCGCTACAATGTCAAATTCTTGTACTGCGCAACGAGAACAAATGACTTCTTACTCAGAAAGCAGGTATTAAGTAGGTGATAGTTGAGAGCAATCAAGTTGATTATTATAGCAAGTAGCGAGGGCGAGAAGACGTGTAAGCAAGCGTGAACGCGCTTTCCGTAAAACGATTTCTTCGTTTGCTGATGTCGACGTAATGCCTCATCTTGCGAGCTAACGTGTAGCGTGGAAGCATTGGTACGCTCGCGGAAAAAGTAGGGTAGTGAGTCGATCGTTGAAAAATTCGTACAATCCTTGGCAATTTTTAAGGTCGTAACGTACCTTGTCAGCAGCAAGTGAGCAGAGAATGCGAAACATAACGCAGGTTTCTGAATTGGTATGGTCTTTTGATATGTTGCTGAACTAAGCAGTTTTATTCGAGAGCTAAACCGCTTGAAAGAGTCACAGTAAGAAACCATGGAAACGCATTATACATGACCACGATTTGAAAACTTTTACCGTAGCACTGTCGTGGTCGAACAAAAAAAAAAACGAAAGAACTTTTCATACACAAAACAAACCACAAGATGTTATTGTCATGAAATTGTCCACGGCATATACTTCTAAACAGAAAAGGCGGGCAACTTAAAAGAACCACATCCACTGATCGTTTATTTCGGGGCACATCACTTGGATAAGCTGTTTAGCTTAATTTCCGCTGTTGTTTTGCAATTAAAAAAACAACAACTAGGCTCATCAGTGCGTTTTAGGACCTGATAATATTTTTTCTTACAGAGTACAACGACGTCGCGGCATTGGAACCGAAAAATAACAACAAAAACGTAAAGTCTGGTTTGACTTGTAATGGCATTGCTTTTGAGATTTGGAAATTGCTAAACTTTTGGCATCGTTCCCTGCTTCAAAGTTGGAAAGCCGAAACAGAATCACCCAGACGTCGAAGCACCATATATGCCTATACGCTGCAATTGATTGCGGAAAATTTTTTTCACCACAGGGATAACAACCCTATCCACCGTGCATTTATTCACAAAAAACTCGTATGCTACATTGCAGATGCTAAGATCATAATTCTTCCACTCCTTTTAATTGCATTCGAAACGGGACGGATTCGAAATCTCGCGCATGGCTTTGCCAATAATTTGCTGCGCAACTTCAATTTTCAGACAAGGACCACCGACAATCTGCAGAATCGCCTAAACAATCCGTGGAGTCGTATAAACAATCCGCGGACTCCCATAAACTTTTGAAGAAGCATGGAACACTTCGTCGCTCGTGATTGGTCGAGACATTAGCAATGAGCAAACGTTCGGGAAGTAAGTCACTGTGATTTGCGGGGATTTATCAGGATCGCGGGTAAGGAGGTCTTGGGCAAAGCAATCCTGTATCGCTGAAGAAAACCCTAGGCAACTGAAGATCCCCGTTTTGTAAGGCAGCACATATGGCAAACAAGTTTGATCGGCTACTTGGCACATAGCAATATAATCTTGCCCGCTTCATTTTACGTCTGTCTTGAAAGACCCTCTCGGAGGCCATTCTAACAAAGGGCTTGAAACGCTTGCTTGGAGAAGATCGTATTTGGACTAGCAGCACACAAAACGTTTTTACACTCACTGAACCCACACCCTCATATTATCATTTTGATCGATTCCGAACGAACGACATTTAATGAGAGCTAATTTAATTGAGTCTTCACAAATGCGAAGCACAACAGTGACATAATAAAAACTTCCGCTTTAGCAAAGCGTACAAACAGACTTTCGAACAACCCAAACGAAGTGTCGTTTTTTTGACCTTGACAGAAAATACAAGAGTCCCGTCGATAAGTTGAATAGTTGCGCAGGTTTTTAGGTTATTTGGCTGCAGCGGTTATTACCATCAGTGGTTCAGTCGAGAAAAATGTCCCACTTTTGCCCACTTGTCCCACATTTTAAAGGGGAATGGATTCTCTTACTTTAGCGATGCTGTTTTTCTTTTACTACAAATTTTCAGCAACTTAATTTTTCAATTGTTTTGAATGACACACCATGTCAATTTTTAAAGTAACGCGTTCTATTACTTCTATATTTAGCACCGCGAAGCAGTTTAAATGATCACTCGAAAAGAGAATTGCTTATTTCCTGAGGTTTGGTCGGAAGCATCCTGGCACTTTGTGCAACAGCGTTGAACAACATTCTTCAGTCGTTCTCAGATCTGCAGCACCCATAACATCGATGCGGGGGACTTACATTTCACGGGGTTGCGTTCGGATTTCGGCAGCAAGCCGAAAAGGTGGATTGTATCAAAGCCGACGAGGAGTGAAAAATTACTCCAGGAAGCTACAGCATCGGACAGGGACGCATTGTTGCAGTGTCCGAGATGCTAAGTGCCCGAGCCCTGATAAACCTGAGGTTTCAGGCATGCAGAAGAAACCAAGTGGCAACGCTGTGCCCTGAAAATAGCTTGCCTGAAATTAAAACACAGTACTGGGATAAGGGTTGACAGCCTCGTAAGACGGTGGATCACTGGCCCGATTTCCAGCATCCGAAGATTGCTGTGTTTCTTTAAGCTCTTTAACCTCTTTGAATTGGCCGTCGTTGTAGTTGTCGCTTATCGTTGACGTGCTGCCAAAGACTTTGGACATGTGCGATTGGAAGATCGGTTTGCAATCTTTTCCGTAGTCTTGGTGACTGCGTCGCAACTGAGGAGTGATCAAGGCATTGAAACGCTGAAAAGAACGAAAACATATGAGTTTATTCGCGTTTGAAAGTGAGTAGAGTTTTTTTTCAGCCAGGATGAGAATACCTTGTACTTCTACAGCCACAAACATCTGAAACATATGACTGAGCAGAGCAGTCTGATAAAATTTGCAACATTTAAGCGATTTCCTCTCTCACTAAGAGTGACTACATACCGAATACGTTTACCTTTACCTTCAAGTACACAGTACACAATGCTCTGACAGGAACACATCGAGAAGCCGGCTCACCTCCGAAACAGTTCCTGGAGTGATGATTAATCGATACACGGCGTACAATGGTATCAGAATCATAGAACTGGCGGCCAGTATGAAGCCAATCGCAGTGCCCCAAGCAGGATAAACGTAGGTTTTGTTGTAAACGAGAGGCTCGAACTTGACCATGGCGTAGAAGAAAGTGCACTGGGAACAGAAATGCATGCGTCATCGTTCGAAGCACGCCTTTTCAAGGGAACGGATTTCCTATGCAAGTTATTGAGCCCTACAATGAATCGGTAGGGCGTCGATTTGAAACGTTGCTGATAAACTCAGTAAGAGCAGGGGTGGGGAGGTTGTAGGGTTAACGCAGGTTCACACCGGTGTTGCCTGAAACGCAGTCAGCCTTCCCAAACTTCCGATCTGTCGAACGTGCAACTACGGTATGTTGGGCCATTGTCGAAAATAATCGTTTGTTGGGCGTCGACCGCAAATCACCCAGAAAGTTATGCTGACGTCACCAGTCACCACACACCTCGCAACAATCAAGGTTTCAGCCGTGTGCCATTGCAAGCTTTTTAGAAATACCCCAATGAGTGAGAGACAAAAATGATTTCGCAAAATTTTCAGCAAGTCAATCACAAAGCCAACGAACCTGAACTATATCGCAGTAAGTGAGCCAAGCATAAACATTGATTAGATCAGAGCATCGAGGCAGCGACTGCGCCGCACAAAGAACGGAACTAAGCTTTAGAAACCAAGTCAGTGCATCAAGGAGTGCTCGTTACGAGAATTAAAGCTGGCATGGCTGGCACGAAAAAATCATCATAAACTCGCGCTGCAATGCTACATAATCGCCGGAACCTTTTAACATCAAGCAAAAACTTATCGCGGTCTGCACCGCGCACGACCGAGCAAAACTGTTTAAGGGATTTGCTGTCCGAACCAGCGATTGAAAATTGGGTTGGATGATAACAGCCGACGTAGCGTCAACTTACAGTGGTCAAAAGAGGAGTGCCGATGATCCAAACGTACTTTATGATCGGGATAGGACGAAAGCCAACCATGGCGGTTATGTTCATCCACATTCGCTCAGCACCTGCGCGTGAAAAACACAGTGAGGTCGGATTGTTGTCCAAGTTCAAACACAACGCGATTAGAAAGATAACGCCATATGAAGATGTCAATGGCTTAGTTGAGTACAGCTGCGTGCACTGCAAAGGCAAGATCTTATTATGAAAATAAGTTAATTGCTTGGAAAACTTCCAGAAAATGGTTTATGCTAGCACGACACTGTACCGTGCAACGTATACAAACGCTACGAGATAGGTATGACATAATGCACGCATTCAAATTGGTATGGTCTGTGTTTCTTCAATTGTAAGTTATTCCAAAAACGAATGCAATGACTTCTTTTACAAAAATTCATCATGGCAAAACTGCGTTTTTATCTTAAAATTCCCACTAAAACCTGCAAAATTTCACCTATGCATTGTGGGTCTTTTGAAGTCACCATTTGAATTTTTAAACAGCCCAGCACACATGTTTCTCAGACGAAAAACACAATCGGACTACTTCAGTTTAGAAACATGATTCTGAATTTCGCTGGGAGGTATCTGCAAATGGCCAGACGCTCAGTAGTGTTTGCGGCGTCAAAGGAGAGCGTTGATATGTTCTGCTCATTCTACGCAACTAGGCAATCATCAGAAACAAAACACTATTTTCAGAACTTACCGTATACCCAGGCAATAGTGAAAGCTTCAAAGAATGCAACCCACAGCAAACAAACTCCACTGGCTGCGTAATAGTCGAAGAGCTGAAACACGTACATTCCACCCTGCAAGACGTTTACGCCATTAGGTTAGTTTGCAATGGCCCAACATGGCAGCAAATCACAGAAGACGTGGTACCTTTCAACCAAATTTGACAAATTCAACTATTTTCGCAGAAACGCAGTTGCAGGATTAACCATTACGTAATTACTCACATTGGTCACCATCGTAAGACCGATCAGATAAGAGACGATACACGTGACCGCGATGAAGATCTCTCGGTTGTATCCGCGTCGCAGTTGCCGAGGGAAGAGATCGACAAATGATGTGATGAAGCCTTCTGTCTCGACGAACTAAAAATAAAAAAAAAGAAATAAGTCAAAGGCACTATTGTACTAGGTTCAGTGCATCTTAAGACATTTAAAAACCCGCAACTACGTAACATGTCAAGTTAATGTTGTTGTAAGGAGCAAAGACACGAATGCATGTAAGAGATGACTACCACCGCAAGCCACTTAAAATCGACTGCCTGGCATTGAAAGCAAAAGATAAGCGAGTTTCTTCACTCAACAATGTATTTGCTTATATTTGATTGTTTTTTGGCTAGGAAGTCGACAAACACTCAGCGTGAAACAGGCCCAGCACAAGCGATCCGAATTAAAATTAGGAGTGCTAACTCCAAGCGGACCTGTCCTTATTTCATGAAAGTAGTTTGCCCTTAGACAGCCGTGGATAAAGCGATGCTTACTTAAATCTTCTGCCCGGTAAAAAATCTCGGTGCGCTCCTTGCGGCCAAGGTTTGTTGCGACGAAGGGCTGGAAGCAAATGTAGATAGATGACGTCCAGAGCAGGGTGCACAACTTTTTTGTCATAGCCGGCCGCATTACGTTCATTTTTATGAATTACGGCCGCCAGTAAGTTCAAGTTACTTTTATTTTTTGCATTACTTCTGTTCTGCTTCCACACGTCTGTTTTGCCGCTTTTCTACTAAGTATCCTCATGCGGTAGATAAAGAGTTTTTATAATGCACGGCCTGGTAATTTAAATTGCATATTCACGGTCGCATACATCTTTGTCGAAGGACGCAGGTTGTGCATCCCCTGTTCTAAAGTGTTTGAAACATGGTGGGGCGTTTTATGTATTGTTCGAAAAGGTTGCTGGAAATGAGTAAAGAAGAATGAAGAAGCTGATAAAAGAACGTTCGTGGTATCTATCACAGAAGCGTGCTGTTTGACGTACCAAACAAGCAACCAGGCGTGACAAGATGCAATGCAGACGGACATGGAAACACACGTACCTGGGCAAACCTACAACTCGAAGAGAAGCGTCACTCATAAAAACTGCCTGACGGTCTGGCGATGGTATCGCTTGAACGTCCCGCTTAAGCAGCGATAGAAGCCATGTTAGCATCAGCAATCAGTAAACAATGGATTTGAGATAAAAAGCTTATATCGGGAAAGCAGAAGCCAGCTCGATCGGCTCGAAATGTCGAATAGCTGCTTAGCGCAGCCGCAGCGCCTATTTTTAGGTATCGCGTTTTCGATGGTGGCCCAGGGTTAGCGAACCGACACAGAACGGCAATTAAGCCGCGTTAGTTGCATTGGAATCTCTTTCAACCGGCCAGTGTCGGCCAGGTTCGGTGGCAACGGTCGGATCGCGAAAAACGATTAGTGAAAGCTATAAACGGGACCCAAGTGAAAAGCTGTGAAATGTGGCGATACTGGCAATAAACAATAGTTTTATCGGCCTCTTCTCCTCGCCGACCATGAACTTCAAAGCTTCTTAGGAGTTCACTTTAGCAAGAACCGCAAGAATATAATCTCATTGCTATCATGTTGTTAGCAACTTTTGCTAAACAAGATATGTCTCGCTTCTTTACCGTGAAACGATGATCTTCATGTCCATAAACAACTTGGTGAATCATCGTCGTTGATTCAACTGCATTCTTTATCTTAATTTGTCAAGCCAAACGTTTTGACTGTAGTTACACAACCACAGCCATCTAGGACCACCAGCAGGGCCGCAACCAGCTAATATTTTTGGTGGGGGGGGAATTTTTGTAACTTGGTGTACTACGGAATGATTGTATTTTGTTATACCTGCTAACAACTAAATATGGCTTTTGAAAATTTCTTTGGGGAAAATTGCCCGATTGTCGCCCCGGGTTGCGAATCAGACAACCAAAAAAACGCACTGGTTGTGATAAGTTATCTACATATACGTTACTCCTAGCTTTGAAGTCAGATTTGAGGTTTTGGCAACAAAAAATACCTGCCATAGCATGAATTCGGCCAAGACGTTCGAAAAAAACACACACGCACACATTTTACCGACTTCCCCTCGTCAGGTTGGTCGCTTTCTTTCATTGTATTTGGCTTTGTATGGCCAAACTTACAGTAACTGGGAAATTAATGCGGTAGCCACGATACTTAGAAACATGTTGACACACGAATCGAAGCTAAAATGAAACTCTTGCTTGCTGGGTGCGATAAACGTTCCGTTTCTGAAAGTTATTTGCTGCTGAAGTTTGGGACAAGATAAAGAAATCTACCAGCCGACAATTTCGGCAGGCGTGACATCCCATGCGCATTGCTAGAACAATCAATGTGGGGTGCACCTTGCAAGTGGGAATACCGGTTTGACCCAAGCGAGAAGGTCTCCAATGTGTCAAATAACGTAATTTAAAACATCGAAGGGCCTCCAGCTGGCAAACAACTACATTCTGAGAAGCAAAGTATTCAACAACACTAATTTAGAAGATTAGGCTGCAGAGGCTCGGTCGCGCACACGTGAGTTTTGAGTTAAAGTATATGTCTTCGAAAAGGGAAAAAAGCAACTAGTTTTTGCGTGCAATATGTTCTCATCCAGCAGACCTCCCTGGCAGACTCACTCATTCAACATCGAACATATATTCAAAGATTTGTTCTCCTATCAAAGCCATAGTTTGATCAAGGGCTTTGGTTTGACGGTCAGAGGAAGCACAGTAAAATGGTAAGATCATTAATTTATCAGTGATCCTGACACCACAGCAAAAAAGTGGCAACTGAAAAAAGTGGCGAAACTGAGATTAAAGGTGTAAGTGACTGAACGTCCCAGCCAAGAATAAGCAAGTTTTGCAAATGGGTTGAATTTTCCATATTTTCATAGCTTATGAGGGGAGTAATCCTTAAGCCAATCTAATTAAGTAAGCTTTCTCATTTTTGACGAAACAGTAAATTTTCGGCACTCATTAGTGTGCAGGGCCTCAACGCCAAGAGGAATCTGGCGAAAGAAATAAAATTAGAAGATGTTGCACCGGTGCACTTTCCTGCAAAAGACTTTTTTGCTTTTGGGAAAAATTCCGTACTTTCAAAATTTGGTAGTTTACTCTACAACAGTACTGTTCAGCTCAACAGCATCATCAAGTGTTAGTTTCCAGTCCAATGAAGTAAAACAGTTAAGACACATCAGTATCAGCTTGCCAGTGCATTGCGGCAATCGTGTCATTGCGTAGAAGAAGACAACCATCACTCGTAACAGAGAAGGCGGAAAATGCTGCCCACGAAGTGTGTGAATCAGTACATCACGTGCGGTTCAGAAAATAAATCAGCTTCTTCCGTTTGTCAAATCCAGGAATACGTCCAAGCCTGTGGCGGCCAGCACTAAAGCAATGCCGAGCGAACAGCCCTTGCTGCTATCAAAGCACACCAGCTCAGGCTCCACCTGACAAGTTGCCTTGAGAAAAGGCCTGAAAGCGCAGTGTGTGGTGACACGCAATTGAAAAAGAAGCTTGACGGTGCTCTCTGTCTTCGTGCAAACAACTGCAAAACCTAAAGGGACGACGTTGGTTATTCTCGTTTAATCAGTGAGCACAAACTAGGCACAGAAGCTATCTGACAATGATACTGTAAATGCAATCACATTTTGTTTTTACGTTCGCATGCATTATGGGTCTTGTCAAGACCTTGTGAATTGGTACGTTCCTGGCGCACGGAGTAAAAAAAGCTGCGGGAAAGGTTGTCTAACTCCGTTCGGGCTGAGAGGTGCAAACCTCCGTGAGGGGCAGCTTTATTGGCCCACCTGGCCGTCCGAACCCCGTCACAAACAGCCAATTGTGGGCGGCTGAGGCATAGAAAACCTTTTTATCACCTTAAAGAAACTCTGCCTAGGCGTCGTTGTGATGTTGCGCACTATTCGTATGTACTTATGCGTTCATGAATGTATCTTGCACTTGCGTTCGCGTAATTGCACGTGCAGTGACTCCATCGTCGACAACGACAGTAGTGCCACAGGTGCAGTATGCGCCTCTGCTTGTGCGTGGAGTTGTATAACAACAAATGAATAAATACAAAATTTTAGGGCAATAGTATTGTCATTTTGCATGTCACCAAATAAACTGTTTTTTTGCAATTACAACACAGCTTCGAGTAAATAATTTTCTTATCACCAAGGTTGTTAAGTCGTGTTGTACAGTGTCTTGACTCACAACGAACTGATACGCAGAAAATAATCAGCCCTTAAACGATAGCAGTGTTTCTGCTGTAAACACCGTCCTCGTGAGTCGTGCACTTCATAGAATTTATTGGAGCTAATTTAGTCGAGAGCAAAACATCTGCAGCAGTCCAATCGTGCGAACCGCATCCTGTTTCACACACAGCGCAAAAACACTCCTCGTAATCTCCCGCAGGAAATCACGGCCAGGAACAAGGGCGCACGCAAGGGGGGGGAGGTTAAAATCCCTCCTTGAGCTTGATATTTTACAAAACCTTTTTAATAAGGCGAGTGTTTAGGGCTTGATTTTTTACAAAAATAAGTGGAGTGTGTAGAAGAATATACCTATTATGTCAACAAATTTTGCTCGAAAACATGAATATAACGTCACAAACAGCGCACACCAGATACAAATAACCACCATCTGCCACTGAATGAACCCCCCCATGGAAATTTTCTGCGTACGCCACTGGCCAGGAATACAGACTTGATGTTTGCAATCTCAGTGTGGAGTAAGCAACAACGACGGAATGGCTGAATTGTGTAGAGCAGGGTCTCTGAACGTTTTTTCCAGAATACCACATGAGCTGTTGCGCAACAGTTCGAGGAGCACATATCTTGCGTAATGAGATTGTTTCGGGTTATGTTACATTCTACCAAATCAATAAAATTTTCGTAAATAACATTATTTTTTCAGTATTGACAGAATGTCTTTGCGGGCCGGACTTGGCCTGCGTGCCGTAGTTTGGAGACCCCTGGCTTAGACGCTGTGCTGCACAAACAAGGCCTAATATATCGAGCTAAAGTATGTGGACAATTCAGCTTGATCACCAGAGTGGCCGCTTATGTACTGTAAGCATAAAGAAACGTGTTGATCAAGAAGATCCTTTTCAACGGTGGATTATTTGCAAAGAAAAAATATCTTTTATTTGTATTAAACATCTCTTACATGTGCTTTTATATAGCGGATGTTGTACACGGAAGATGTTTGGTAATACCGTCTTGCTAAAGTCATTGTAGGGCGTTTCTCAATCTCATGTAAGTAGGCGGGAAATGCGTAACGGAAAAATGACACGAATCAGCCTTTACTTGGTGGAAACAATGGTTGCGCTTGGCAAGCAGAGACACCGAAGAATGGGGAATTGCCCACCCTTCCCTTTTAACAGGGCCCAGCCGGGGTAGAGGTTTCTCGTTCNGTAAACAGCATTATATGCCATGTTGACATGCTTACTTTCATCAATTTTTTTTCTTGCTCTTTCAACAATGAACGTGCTTGGTTTGTTGTTGGTTTTCATGGAATTTTCATAAAAGTTTTCCATAGTGTAAAAATCTCGAGTATTGTCAAATGAATCTCATTTTGGGAAAAAACAACTGTTTACGAATTATTTGTTTTTTATAAGTTTCCAGTGCGCTCAACTGCTTTACTTCTCCCCTGACCTGCGGCTACTCTGGCGTTCCTGGTGGTGAGATACATTAGCTTCAATTTGTAATGGCGAAATAAACATCGGAATAAAAATGATATCAAAGATTGCACAAGGAACTGCATTATGCTTTTGGTGGTGTGTTTGCAAGAAATGATGAAAACATTACTTTGAAATGAAAGTTTATGTGAACACATCTTTTCCAGGCAAGTGCTGCATAGAGCAGTGTTTCTCAATGTTTTTCTCCATGCGCCATGTAATCATCTCCAAAGTCGTGATGTCCTTTTCGGAAAATTTAAATTTTATTATATAAAAAGCGAACTGAAAGGCCGAAATCATTACATTTTTTCTAATCACAGCTTTAGTTTTTAAATCTCATTCTGAACTTGTCCCATGAACAATAGGTACCCACTATCCGCCTCACGTTGGATATCACCGGTATAGAAAGCAGTCCCGTCGCTACGGGGGGGGGGCTTTCGTGGGCTCAGCCCCCCCAA
>JGI24022J15233_10002081_pt1 | contig 18124 bp, 11 predicted proteins | sample Ectturendosymbi2_FD_15233 | JGI IMG/M metagenome (IMG submission 15233) | reverse complement strand
CCCCCTGGATCCGCCCCTGATTGAACACGGCTCTAAGTACGACTGGTAGTTTCGGTTCCATTGCTCTGCATCTCCTTTATTTCGCTTAAAACCCTAAGGTCCAGCTCTTGCAGCTGACAACTGACAGCGATACCCGCAGCACCAATATTTGTGAACATGACTACGGCAACACAGCGGCAAACTAGAAACAACCAAATTTACAAAACACCATTTGAGAAAATACGTGCCTGACGTGGGTACGGGTAGAATTTGTTAAAATTTTAATCGTCAGTACCAATAGATTCTCAATCAACTGTCAGTATAAACGTATTGACTTTTTTTGGTTTTGATAAGGAAACGTTATTTTTTTGCTGACAAAGTTATATAGTTTTAAATTTTGATATACGGAAAATGGTCAGTCAATTGTTATGCACTGGCCAGTACGCAGTACAGCTATCAAAGCGTGGATCCATGAAAAAAACGTTTTCATTAGCCACCCTTTGCACCAAAACCGTCGTCAAGATCAGTTTTTGAAGAAGACCAACCCACAGGGATTGCTTTCGGTACGTAACTCGAGAAAAACAACAAAGCAACACCTACTCACATTTGACAACATGCTTGTGGAACAGGATGGGATGACACAAGGAAATAGCGGCACTGCGGGAATGGTGTATCCGACCCCATTACGTCATACAGGCTATCAGCAAGCATAGCGACGCTTTTTGGGTTACATTTATTTGTAATAGTCACTTCTACAAAACACTTACACAAGTTCCATATTCAGACTCCAGTTGCATTCTAAGGACGTGTGGCATTTCATGAAATTTCGGGTCGAGTCGAGTTTTCGCAACAATTTTCTGAGCAAAACCGAAAATTTTGCTGATAAGACAAACTACAGACAATTTGAGTCAATGCAAAAGGGTACTCAAATCAAATCATGACATTTTCCTTGATTCGTCAAATCTCTACTGTCAACAGCAAAATTTTGGCATAGACACAACAGTTGCGCAACAGAGGCAATAGCTTCTTTTATGTGGTCATTGCATTGTTTACTTCGTTTGAAGCAGCAACTGTCAATGTCTCACAATAATTGGCCGTTGTTTGAATTTTTAAGATTGGATATTTTAGTTTATTTTTTTGAAAATCCATAAAATGGTTTATCAGCATCAATCTACTTTTCAAAAAAGTATTGAGTCATTATATAAGCCACTGAAAACCAAACTGAAACCACTTGGTAATAGTTCCAAATTCAGAAACAAAGCCTGTCTTTCTGAACAACACTAAACTGAATTATTCACACAGAGCCTTTGAGATATTAGTGGACAGAACCTATGAGATTATAGTGGACATTTTTGTTACGGTAGAAAAAAAAATGTGAAAATTGTCGTTTGCTGTGAGCTCTGTGGAAAAGTTAGCGTATTTTTAAGATAGTTGTTGTGCTGGATGTTCTAAGAGCAAAACGAAACCAAAGGTGATGGCGTAACTTCAAATTGCGAAAAATATACAACCAAACGACAGCCTCTTGTTTTTCCAAGCAGTAAAGAGAGTGCAAATTTTTGCATGAAGTAAGTATTCAGTGTTTAGCTACCACAAGGCTTTTCTTCGCGAGTGTGTAGCTGTCAGAACATTATACGGAAGTGTTATAGTGACGTCAAAATTTCTATTACCATTGCAACGGAAGTGGGCGGACGAGTAGATAACCGTTGTCACAGTATATACAAACAGAACGCCGAATGTGTTGCAAAAATGATTCGCTCAGTGTTGGTACATATACAGCCTGCTAGTATGATGAGGCTCATTTTCATGATAAAACCGAGAAGAGTATCAGCTTTGCAGAAGGCACAAGCTTTCTTATGCGTATTGCATTGCAAAATGCGTCTAACGGAATAGATTCTGTTATGATAACAACAGCAGTATGTAACGGTCAAGCAGCGCCAGGAAATTACTATATTCATTTCCCGTGAATATACTGTGCGTTAAAGCTGCCGCCCACCCTGTTGCGCGGTTGAGGTGATACTGTACAACTACGATGCTTTACTGCTTCACCAAGAGACGTTGATTTATAGGGTAATAGGCGTTTTCAGCTTGAGGAGATCGACATTTTTTGTTTAAGGAGTCATTTATCGGCACACTTTCGCAGAAGCAATGATGGCGAGGACTTCGGAGCAAGAACAATCTTCCTCTCTGCATCCTGCCAGCTCCAGATGAATGAAACTGGTCGGTATGTGAGTACAGAAAATTTTATCATTGTTTTATGGCAGCAAACTGAGTTTACCAAAGGACACTTGTAGGCTTGTGGTGAAAACTGCGAAGTACTTGCTCAAACTGCTTGCTCAACAGCAAATTTATACGGGCGAATGTTATTTTCAAAGCTCTTTAATCTACTTCAGCGGTGCAAGTTAGTGCCAGTGGAAGGTGTTTCGAATTTTCAGCAAACTATCCTTCTTCATAAAAAGTATGGAGAGAAAAAGCACCCTGTAGATTGATTTTCCCATATTTTACTTGTTAAAGTTGGTGATATCAATTTCTATTTTGTCACATCTCTTCGGAAGAAAAACCGGAACCATACTTTGCTGAAACGTTTATGTAATGGCAGTACAATCGTTTAATATACTAGAAAGTAAACGTGTTCGTTTCGTTTTCATCGGTTTATATTTTCCAAAAGTATGCTGCTACTCCCTCAAAGGATGCACAATCATTATAGAATAAGTCCCCTAAAGTTTGGTTCGCAGATACTTCAGAAACAGAGAGGAAGTTGTTTTGTGGCAACTTCATGACAATCCAAAGGGATATATTCCTAATCATATTTTTAAAGCTTTTATAAAGCATGACTTCACTATTCTAAAGCAGTTAACTCAGGACATTTTTTTACATATTTTTGACATGTGCACTTGTAGACAAATGATTTTTTTTCACAAAGAAATGAGCTACATCGCAGATGAACCAGATGTAGGAAACCGTGCACCGAATTTGATTTAGTGGTTGCGATGAAAAACCCACACCGGGAAAACACAATTCAGTTCGGGAGACCAGCTTGAAACTTGCAGATCGCCCGTATATTAAGTTTTTCTTCTAACGATTAAAAAAATTTGAGCAAAAACAGAGAGCTTGTAAAAATCCTTCCCTTGCATCACTAATTTGATCATTTGTTGCGTTTTCCTTGCTCCAGGCGTCCGAAAAAAATAAATATTATTTAAAAAAGATATTTAGATTATAAAAAACTATAAAAATTTATTGAAAAGATTACTAAAAACAGACTACAAAAATTACATACTGTTAAAATCACTCAGCTTTAATTGGTTTTCATCATTCATGTTAACTTCCTGTGATAAGAGAAACCGCCACCTTCCATCAACAGTCGTACCAGTTACCCAAGCCAAAATGATTCCTGATTGACTGAAAAAGAGCGTGAAACAAATATGGCTTCATACAACCGATTGTTTATGATCGTTTTAGCAATTTAATTCAGGTAGTGAAATGTTTCCTTCCATTATTATCAACAAATCGTAAAAATAGGTTGGTAGACGGATAAGGTGAAAAAAAGATTTAAAAAAATAATAAATTTTGAAGTACGTACATTAGTAATCTCGTTGGAGGTGTCTAATGAAAAAATAACCCATCACTAATCTTTCATTCGTGACGAGCAACCGCGTGAATGGGAAGCAGAGACGTTTTTAGCAACTCAGCTGTTTCCAAAAAACGGCCATTCACCACAAACTTTTCAGTTTGCTGACTCAGTGATAACAAGGATTTCCAAAAATGTGCAAGAGGCTGATGTATAAGGGTATGCTCTCTGCAACACAAAAAGACTGATCTCTAGCGTCCCCAAAATGCTTAACGCTAAATTCTGGAAACTAGAACGACGAAAAAGCCTTTCAGATATAAATATAGTAAATGTATCTTACTCTGTTCTTTCGTTTAATCTAAGGAGAAAAGGGACGGACGCAAAAGCCACTAATTGCTTTTGAACAAGTTAACCTCTTACAAACCTGCAGTTTTATCTGTTGAGTGATTCATTTTTAAAATCGTAAACAGAATGGTTTCGTCAAAAACGTATGCTGACCTGCAGCACTGGTTTGTTATTTCTTTTTATACTTGTTTTGTGTAGTTACTTAAAACCATGTTAATATCAAACAAAAAAGGTCCGACCGTCACTAGAAATACCTTGCACCTCTGGTTTGAGTCTTAGTTGTTCAAAGAAAGCTTCAACTGCAAACGCGCGATCTGAAGGACTTGTAACATAAACCGAACCGCAGTTTTGGGTTAAAACGTCCTGAAAAATATGGCAATGTTAAAACTGTAATCTTAATATTGTTGCACTGCTTAATTGATGAGATGTTTTTGCAATCGATGTAGCAAAAATTGCTGGACGATAAAACTCTCATAGTTGCAAAGTTACTTTTTATCGAGGGGGTGAGAGGTCTAAAGACGAGTTCCGTCTCTGTTTGCGTTTTTGAAAATTTATCTGTCGAACTATTTTCGCTACATACAGTATATCGGAGCGTGTAAGTGTGCAACCATTTATGGCTCTACATGGAAGTGCACTGAGAGTGTTCTGAAGTGATTTTTTCTTTTCTTCATTTGGCAATAAAGCGCCACAGCACATATTGCCTGTAAGTGGGAGTTTCCGTACATTTTTCACAGGTATTATCTGATATGAGTTAATAGAAAAAATATTCCAACAAGACGACAGTCTAAATTAAGCTGATAAGCATATAAGCAATGCTGTAACAATGGCAAACCAACGTGATGAGCCAAAGGAGTGTTAGGGAAGACGTTAATTACTAAATTAGTCACTTGCGGTCATATTCGTAATGGATCGTTAAATTTTACTGCTTGTAGATGTTAATGCAGGTCTTTATAACAGCAGCACACCACGACTGTCCCAGCACAGTGATTAGAAGCTGTCATATGAATCACAAGAAAAACATCAGCTTGGAGCTGGAAAGTTTGCGATGCGACAACCTTTATCAGAAAATAATCAAGTTTGGATTTAATTTCTGCTGCAGGGTGCAGAGAAAATTTTGAACTTGCAAACAAGTGGTGTTGTCAAACTTGTTGTTCAGGAAAATTATTGACGAAAATTTCTGAATGCGCCGTAATGAGAACACAGTCTTTTCTCTGATCTCTTTTATGGAGAAAAAACGCATCATTTAGGTTGGTTAAATTTTACAACAAAAGTTAAATTTTACTTTGGGTTTGGCGCCACATACCAAGGGAAATCTTGAAAGGTTTGAAAGAAGCTAAAGTAGTTGTGAGTCTGTTTGGCTCAAGGTGCTTTTCGCAGCTGAGTTCAAGCACGTTGCGATGCTACACGTTTCGCGATGCATTTTATTTTTAGGATCTTACGCTCGTGGTACTTGCGCATAAAGGACGTAGAAAAGTCTTCGAATTCGCCCACGATTGACCCGAGCCCAACAGCTGAGCAAGTGCAAGGAGATATGAATTCCGGCATTAGATCCTAGTTAAAGCAGCTTTACACGAGCGACAGGGTCATCAAAGTCAATCCCATTAAGCTTGGCGGTCTATGGCACTTCGTTGAATTCACTGTTCTGATTTGCATCAGTGTTTCACCGGGTGCCTTGCATCGCTCTGCTGACGTCATCATCAACATTACGATCGTCACGGGAAGAGGATTATGCTCGGCGGCAGCTAATGACAGCACTTACCATCCCCGAAAAACTGCACGACCCCGGATAATTGCTCTCGGACACTGGACATAGAATCTTTTTAATAAGTACCTTGACTTTGAATGCATGCGCTTCGCCTGTGGGAAAGACTAAGCTAATGCATAATGCATCGATGCTGTTTAGAGTCGTTGCGAAAAAAAGTCGTACAGGGAGAGGACGGGCGTGTTCAACAGCGCTACGTTATATCTTGCGTGACATTTGTACTAGTGCAGGAAGATATTGACAGCGATTCTCGAGCAACTGACCCGCGCTAAGAGCAATGGCAGTTTTAATCAGATCAGCAGCGGTCGATTTAACGCACGGTGCAGTGACAGTTTACGCAGAGAAGCGTGTATTGGTTCGTCGCGTTCAAGACAAGCCTTTGTGAGGACATCGCGCCACAGAGCATTTGACGTGAACGCCGTTGCAAGGACTTTGTAAAGTCTTCCTACCTTTTGTGAAGCGTGGCACAGATTGTAATCGAGAGATCGCGCGAACAGTGAGAAGTTTAGCAGAAGACCAAAAATGATGTTTTCAGCTCTTTTTTAACCAGTTTTGTTTCAGCAGTTCAACTTGTTCCTTCTGTCGCGTCCTTTTTGGCACTTGCACAAAATTGATTGCTAGCGACCGCTATCAATTTTGGCCTTGTGCTAATAAGGGCGCTCCAGGCTCTCTGCAAATGAAAGCGCTTGGTGCAAACCTGAGAAGCACAATATCATTGGTTCTCACGGCCACATGCCACCACGTCAGCAGTCTTTGTCGCAGTGCATGAGAAATTGTCGCAGTGATGATTCTTTGTTAGTGCAGAAAAAAGACACGAGTCTTCAAGCGTGTTATGATGAACCATATCAAGTTTTCATCTTTCTGACGCTTTGAAGTTGTTTTTATATCTTTTACAATATAGTACTTTGTTGTTTTTAAATTAGTTTTTACTTTCACATATTTGACACCATTATGACTTGAGCTAAGTTGTTAATCTTTCACAATATCTACTTTAAATATTTAATAGTAGAGATAGAGGATCGGTTTGCCTAAAACTCGTGATTCACCCAAATGCCAGGCCGAAGTGCAGGACCTACAAAGTACGTCAAACTCCAGAAAGTAAAAAGTTTTTGCAGTTTTAACTTGATTTTCAGCGGTTTAGTTTATCCTTGTGCTATTGGCACCGCGTGCAAGTCGAAGAAACTGATCACTGCCAAAATATAAAAAGGCTCGGTTTTATTCCCGAGTGGTTGTGCGTGGTTGTAAATCTTAACAAAATATAGTTTCTCATCAGTTTCGTACAGACTGCTTACTGTGAGGGAAGCGGTGTTTAGAGGGTTCATGTCAAGATCTGATGTCAAGAAGATCTGAAAGTTTTGAGGCAGCAGCAGTTTATTCTACATCGTAATAGTGAGACGTGCTACTTGGCAAATGGTAGAACTCACGTTGGGCAAATTTCTGTGACCAGTGGTTCTAAGTTTGTCAATCACTACAGTCTCGCACTAACTTCTCGCAGCTGCATGATCTTGCTACGCTTTTTTATGCATGGTGGTCAAATGGCAGTGTCGTCAAACAGATTTGACTGTGAAGAAGAGAAACGGAAACTTGATATTATGGCTGAAATCGGAAGTTGAAGCAATTTATCGAAAACTATTATGAATGAATTGGATGGGGTTAAATTTTGGTTTTGTATAAAATGTTGGCAATTTTATTATAAGCTACCTGAAAACTAAGGACTATCATGTGAAAAGGAATGACAAGCAGTAAAACGAAAATCAAAACATTAACTGTGGCCTAATCTTCCACTCGTTTGAATTCTTGGGGAGACTGGCAAAAGCTGTTCGAAGATTTAAGGCCAGCGTTACCTCTAATTTTCATCATATCAAGCAGTAATCACTAATTACCAACGTTTGCTCCAATTCCTTTCAAAGTTTTATCTTCAGTTTTGTGGGACTCAACCATTGGGCTGGGACAGACGAAATACATCGATTGAGAAAATTTGACTGCTTTGAACATACGTTTTCAGCGGCATGCTTCTACGCAGACCTCTCCCATGAAAAATTGATGACCAGTCATGTGCCCGCGACACAGCTGTGGCACGGGCGCTTTGCGGTAGCAGCAGTCTTGCACCGCATTCGTTATACTTGAGCGAAGGTGGAGTGCTCGTGCAGAGTCATACTTGCGAGGGAAAGTGGCCTCCGAATCTAACCTATTGTACAGTAAGTGCAAAACAGTTGATCTTTCCGGAAATTTGACTCTAACCCTTGCCTTTTTCTTTAAATAGCAAAAGTTGTTGTTGAGGAAAATCTCGTTTTTGATCCTTTTCAGAAGTTCAAAGTACCTTTGAAATCCTGCCTTGTTCGACGACCTCCTGAAATAGGCGAAAATAATCGAAGTGAGTTGTATGTCACATCAAATCAGTGAATGAATATGAACAGTTTCGTACTTTTTGTTAATTTGATATTTGAATTAGCCTATATGTGCAAATGAATCGCAACGGAAAAAGTTGTTTATTACAAAACTTATGGAAAATATGGATAAACCGCCTGTGCTCTCATTTTAAACTATTTAGCAACAACGCATCGTGTTCAAGATAAAAGTGAAAAACGTTCACAAAATGTCTACATTTTATTCAAAATATAATACCAGTATAATACCAATTACTGCATATTACCATATAATACCAGTTACATAATACCAGTTACTATATAATACCAGTATAATACCATATAATACCAGTTACTGCAGCGCATAGATATTGAGATAAAGGTATTTTGTATGAAGGTAAGCTGTGTTGTGGTAGTGTTAAAATTTTTCGTTTGGACCGCAATACCAAGGCGTGTAGACATGTATGGTGGAAACGTACGTAAGGAGGCCTTTTGAAAAGGTTGTTGTCCTATTTCACCGCTCTTCAACCTAATACCTGTTAAATTTATTTCATCCTTATGGGCAGGAATGTAACAAGCTTGGTTAATAACCCGCCAGAAAAAGCTTAGCATGACTGCCGTCTATCATTTTCAGCTAACAGCATTGTTTTCGCTGTTACGCCAAAACTGACATAAATTGCTTCAAGCTTAAAACAGTTGAAGTGATTCCACAATGACGACTCGGTACAACAAAACTCGTGTAAAGTGGCGTAGCCAGCCCGAAATTTCGGAGGGGTCATATTTTTGACTTTAAGTGCGCAACAGTATTTTGTTTGGGACACCGCTTTCCAAAGCACGAAATGACAAGATATGCTAGAAATTTGGGGGAGCCATGGCCTTCTCCTGGCTACGCCTATGCTCGTGAACCACGTGAACTCCCTGTCAAGTCCCAGTTCATGCAAAGCAAGCAAACATTGGCAATACCCTGAAAGAGTAAGATGCACATCGTTTTGAAAGAGAAGTTGAGCCTGGGGAAACGTCAAAATTCTGAAGTAAGAACTGTAAATTCTTCGCAATTATAAAGTCACTTTCCACAGTGAAAACAAATGCTTTGTAAATATTTGTTTTTTTAGTTCATTGCAAAACAGCAGCAAGTGTAGCCTTATTTCATTTGTAAATGTGACAGTGTTTTTGGTTTGGATTTGAAAATGTATACTTCCAGTAACCGAACACTTTTTAATCAGTTTTCATGAATTGCAAAACCTTTGCCAAACATCCACTGCCTTTGTTATAATACAAAGCGCAACGCAACTTCCAAACCAGCAGTCAATGAAAAAGCACCATTGTTTAGTTCACTGTACGCAACCTTTGACTTACAATGATGCTTATTCGAGTTCGCGGATTGTTCGTGAGTTTTGTAATATTTTAAGATACCCATGCCTCGTTTAAAGCGTCTGGAACATTTACAATACATTTTTGGCAATCGAATTACTTTTTCTTCAAAATCTGGGGCAGCACCATCAACTATAACATGGCTAGGGTAAAAACAAGGACTAACATATTTTTTTCTATTTTTAATTGCAGGCCAACATTTCATAATCACTGAAGAGGTCGTTGCATGATCACCACGATTTCATGATCCCATGAACTGAAACTGACGACAATACCACTGAACACGTTCTGTAACTATTGCTAGAAGTAATTTTTCAAACTATTGTAGGCCTACATCTTTATTTCACGAAAAGTAGGAAAAATTCAAAGTAGTCTTACAAACACAAACCCAAAGTAAAGCTGGCACAATAAAGATTTTTCATGATTTTATGGCATAAGCAAACAGGATGCCACAATTTTTTACTAAGGAAAAAAAAAATGTTTTGCTACATTGTGCAATAAATGCATTGGCACACCAGTGTGCAATTGATGCCTAGATCATTCTAGTACTTAGCGTATGGCACACAGTCATGATCGAAGACAAACAATAAAATGGTCTGATTTTCTACTTAATTAACTTGTCATAAAGGACGTTTATAGGTGGCTTGGCGTGTTTCAGGGAATTTCCTGCATATGCCAATTGAAAACAGAGTCCCAAACTGAATTTCAAGCTGCAATTCTGTTGCATCAATTGGGTTTATTAACCTTGCTGGGTACAAGAATATGACCAAGGAGGTCAATGAGTTGCAATTATGCGCAAAACCGTTTTTACCTCCGTTTTCGACTGTAAATTATATATGACTTGATGGAAATGCTTTCAACCTTGCTTGAACCTTACGTGCGCCGTATGACAGTTTTGAAGAAATCCGATGCTCGCAGTTCGCCATCTATTCCTCAGAGCTTTTTCGCCTTCTGCTGGAAATCAAGTACGGAACATCATGCAAGCGGAAGATAAAGATCCTAAGAGCTCTTTTCCTTATATTATTTGCTCCTTACTTGCAGCTGTTTAAACAGTTGCTAACTTTTAAGCAAAGCTTACGATTTCAGTTAACGTGCAACTGCCACGTAGTTGTGGCAAAGTATACTTCATTGGTGAGCGAGAATTTCCCACCCTGTGCTTACATGTATCTTTTTGACCGATGAGCAAAAAGTTCATGTCCAAAAACTAAAGAAATTCTCAGAAAAATATGAACTGCACGTGGTATTGATACCCCACTATGTCTTGTCACTTCCATGGCGAACCTTCAGAGGTATTTATCTTTAAATGAAGATCAAGTTTCTATCTTTAAATGAAGATAAAGTTTCTTCCATGGCGAACCTTCAGAGGTATTTATCTTTAAATGAAGATAAAGAAGATAAAGCTAACAACAACTCCTGCATTTTGAGATTTCAATACGAAAACAAGCAGAAAAACAAAGTCATGTCAGGAGGTAGCGAGATAAAAATTATGTCACCTCTTCAGCAGCCACTTTACGATCGAACGTAAGGTCAAGCACAAGCGTTCTTAAAAATGCACATAAACACATAAAATGGAGTCTTGTCTCACTTTCAGCATGGTTTGATTTGATCCAAACGAAGAAATTAATATTACCAGGTTTTGTACCATTTCCCCTCTCTCGGACCATACCACACGCTGATAAGAAAGTTTCATTCTGCTCGCTTTGTATCCCTAGTAAGAGTGTAACGAGCGGTCTGCTAAAACTCACAGTTCCTCTTACTTTGCGCCATAGGCCACACAGATTTCGTAGTGGTTATTGGCAGCATCACACGCGAAATTTCCTTTGCATCAATTTAATCGAGCACGAGACTTGAAAGGCCACAAACAGCCTACTGTTTAGGTCTTACGTTCGAACCCTCCACTCTTCAGAAGCGTTTGCTCTATTCGCGTACCATTCAAGTGGCCCTGCATGGTAATACCTTTCGTAACCTTGCTGGCAAAAAACGCGAATAATGCGTACTGCGGTGTGGGTACGTGCCTGTAGCGTGGGATCGAGGTGTGGTTCCAGTCCAGTCTGTTGTAAATTGCAAGTGTCTCGAAACCGAGCTCAGTCAGTCAAAACGTACCAATGTCGGTGAAAACGTTTTCAAATACGCATCATCATTCATGTCGGGACAAGTGGCGATTCCAAGGGGGGTCTGGGAGGGCTACGGACCCCAGATTTTTGCCTTGCCCTCAGTTTGGCCCCCCATTTTTGTGCTTAAATGTTCCATTCGTTTGATTGACATATACAGCACATAACTTTCAGCCAGCAATATTTCAAACGCTAATTTAAAAGCCCTCCAGCCTGCATGCAGCATTTTCCCCGAAGTTGACAAGGTATCGCAATTGCTGCAGAATATGCAGGTAAACCTGGGGAAAGCAGCGGAGCTCATTTTGGCTCCTCACGAAGAGCATTTTATTGTGATAGGACCCACTGGCAAACAATCTTGTGAGACACTNCATGTGCACAGCAAAATATTCTATTCAGTCATTGGCTGTTTGATCAAAGAATCAGATAGCCGTGTTTGCAATAATTCATGAGCAATTCTTTCCGACAATTTAGCTCGTTTCCCCGGAGTCCAAACATTTCGATCAGAAGAACACTTGAAAAAATTCGCAAATGCATATTCAATAAGAGAAAAGATGCAAAACATGAAATACCTCTGGCAAAGAATTTTGTTTGGAAAGAGTCGCGGCTGCCAAGATCGCTCGAACACTTTCTCTCAATTATAGCTCCTTACAAAGCTGCGTTTGGTTGTTACCAATAGCTATAACTCTTCCCATCACCAGCGCTTCATACTAGGGAAGTTTTTCAAGCATGAAAGTAGTGAAAACGTTTCTCAGAAATTCCATGGCCAGTGGAAAACTGAGTAACATTGCTCCACTTTCAATCGAAAGGGTACGAGCTGAAAAAAGAATGTAGATTTAGATGACTTCATTGATGAATTTGACAGTCAGCATGGTAATCGAAGGATTAAGTTACAGTACACTGAGTTGATGATGGTAATTGATACGAAATTGTGACGTAAACTGTGCAGGGATTTGTGTGAAAATCATATTGTCTATTTGTCTGAATCTTTCTTCTGGTTTATTTGAGGTAGTAGTGTGTGTTTCGCTGATGACAAGATAGTCATAAATTAACGCAAGGTTTAAAAGTCAGCTTTTGAGGATCAGGCAGAGGAAATTTAGTGTGAACATTAAAATGAACGACTGTATTGTGAATATTCTGCAAAGCAAGTTTTATGCCTGCTGTTACCTTTTGCTATTAGGTACACGCCCTAAACGCAGATGCACACACACCTGCAGTATCTGCGGCGGGACTATGCTACTTTAGGCGCCACTGGTGCCGAAACCCCACTGTTGTTAAAACTGCATAGTGCACTGAATAGTACTCACCCGCTGCAGATGAGTATTATTGCACTTGTGATAGTAGTTGTATAGCATTGTTATTGTTACACCACAATTACAAGGTGTCCGTAAGCTACCGCAAAAACAGATTACTCAGTAATCACCAATCTGTTGGCAGATGGTTTATTTTTTAAAATTTGCTTTGTATTAAGAATATTTTGACGAATGTAGTTGGCTATCAAGAGCCCATTTTTCTCTGTGTCTGGATAGAATTCGTGGTTGAAACCATTTAGCTTTCATGCGAATTGTTTTCACTTTCGTGCAGCCAGGGACGTGCGGAATTTCGGTGGGCAGGGGGCAGTAAAAATGTTGAGGGCAATGGAAACTTACNAAACACAAAAAAAATCGTTGCCAATTATGCTTGCTACTGTTAAACAATGAAGTTGGCCTCAAAAATAATAAAAGAAACTATAGAAAATTTGCTTCAATTCGATCTCGATAAACCATAAAATTGCCTATAATGTTGTTATGAAAAAGACAACTTTGTCCCCGTTGTCCCTCTTTTGAAATGTCAGGGGTAATGCCACCACTCTCAGCGTCCCTGCTTACCGCTATCAGCAGTCACAGTCTCGCTGCAGTACCTGCCAAGATGTCTGCGTTCAACAGTCACATGCAGCAAAACGCCTATTATCGTAACTTGAAGTGAACTTTAGAAGATTTGTTGCCATGTTATTGTTACACAATAAAGGCCAACAGTTATGCAATCCGCTTGCAAGTTTCAAGTTTCGCAACCTGCCTCTGCAGACAAAGGAGTGGAAACGGTGGTGCCACTCCTAGTGTTTTTCCACTAGATCTAGTGTTTTTTCATTTAATCTAGTGTTCTAGTGTTTTTTTATGGCTATCTAGTGTTTTTTTTATGGGTGAGCTGAATGTAATTGATTGCACAATTTTGTGTAATTACAACTGTAATTGAGACTTTTTGCTTAGTGCAATTGTAACTTGCTAAAAATTCTACCTAATTTAAAGTTAAATTACACAAGACAAAATATGTTTTGAGTTAACCGCTGTGAAGCCACTTCGTCATCTGTTAAAAGTGTCAGTCACCTGTACAAACAAACACAAGCGTTGCTGCTGTATCACCCGTTTTCTTTGTCTCTGTTTGACAATGAGTTGTGCAATGTCTATGGTTGGCATTGCAACGCATTTTCTGGGTATTTTCACCGTGTTTTAAGTTTGCTTTTGTAATCTAGTGTTTTTGGGTGAATCTAGTGTTTTTTTATCATGAAATCTAGTACTTTTCCGTAACAACCGAATGGCAACACTGAGTGGACACGAGTGAACTGCAAGCTCATCACTGCATGACATCAGAACACTGAACCTGGCTCTTGTGCCGTGTGAGTGTCGTACCGGCTAATAAACTGTCATTGCAAGAAATAAATCAATTAATAGGAATTGAGCTGCTGACGTCAAGTTTTCTTGAATGTTTTGGTTCTTAGTTTCGATTTCCAGAGAGGGAAAATATCCGTTGTAACCACCCTGTGGACCATAGGCGTTGCCAGGGGGGCATGCCCCCCCAATTTTTAGAAAATACAGTCTGTTTGTGCTTTGAGAGGCGATATCCTAAACAAAATAAACAAATATAGTGTTATTAGCCTAAAATTGAACATTGCCCCCCCAAAAATTTTGGGCTGGCTACGCTAGTGCTGCGAACGCCCATGATTTTGACGTACCACCAGTTCAAAACCTGTTGCTTGAGTTCCGTTTAAAAGCGCACCCATAATAGTCATTCTTTTTGCATTTACATGTTCATTAACAAAGTTGACCTTAAAACTAATAACATAAATTATAGAAATCCATGCTGAATTTGTGTGTTCGAATAGCAGCAATAATTTTTTTCAAGTCGATCTTGATAAATCATGGAATTACTTGTGATGCTGTTATGTAATTGTAAGGGCACCTTTGTCCCCGTTGCCCCCCTTTCAAAGGGCAGTGGTCGTAGTGCCACCGTAATGTACCCTGTTCCGGCGTCCCTGCGTGCAGCTGTTTTAGTTCGTATGTGGCAGGCACAATTGTGTACGGGAAATCGTGTTTTGTTTTGTGTAGTATTGTGGAAGTTCCATGGTTAGCACAGAATATTCGACATAGCATTGCAAGGGTGCGATTGCGTCTTGTGGTGTTTAGGTGTTTCTAATAACGCTAGGAAGGGACGTAACGAAGTTAGATGGCGCCCGGGGTATTGATTTACTATAAAAAGTATGAGTAACCCACAACAAATTCCTACAGCTACAACCCACAGGGCCACTAACAGGGCCGGCCCTTCCACTAGACCATTTGGGCGGCCACCTACAGTGCAGCCTTCAAAGGGCGTACAATACGCTATTTTCTCGGTTTCCATGTGCTGAATCTTCGAAAAAGGTCTTGCATTATTTTGTAAATATTGAAGCTTGCCTGTGGCGAAGAACTGCCTAGGGCCGTCCCTGGCCACAAACGTTCACACCAAAAAATACTGCTGAGCATGCAACATAAAAGCCGTTTCTTGTATAAGTGTGAAAACTTCACCATCTTCTTGTTAATTTTTTTTTGTTCTACCATTCATTTTCACATTGGCTTTTCCTCTCCGGGCGGTCGCGGAGGAAGCAGCCCTAGGCCTTGAATCACCTCACGGCTTTTAGCAGTATCTGATAGTCCTGTCGGCCCCAACACAAGACCGGAGCTGGCAAAGTCGGACAAGTAATCACGTCACCTGGTCCTTGCTCAACCTCCGGGCCACCTTCCCGTAGCCAAGAGAACTCGCCTCACCAATCTTTCCAGGGCATTTTGATCACGTGGTCGAATCATCGTAGGTGGGATCACTACATTCGGAGAAATACTCGACACTCAGGGCTTCACGAATTTAGCAGAGTTCACCAACATCCCATCTTTTTCACTTGTATACTTCAGATAGCACTCTTTCAGTCATTACCTAGGATTCATGACCATGTATGAGGATCGGAACAAAGACCTATTTAACAGCAGACAGCTTTGCGGTGTTTGAAAGTTCCGTTTTGTCAACAGAGTGATAAAGCTCAGGCAGAAGTGGGTTTGTTTTGCCAATTCGTGCATCAATCTCCTAGTTCTACATAACGTCACTCACGAATACCACCCCAAGATATTTGTACTTCTCAACCTGCTGCAGTGTATTGCAACTTACCTGCAGCGTGCACTGGCTTAAGTTTCTGGAGACATAGTGCCCGTCTATTTAGTGCTAATTTCTATTCCAGCTTGTTCGCACGCAGCTGCAAACCGGCCAAACGCATTTTCAAAAGATGCAAGCAGCACCAAATCGTCCACGACAAAGCAAACGCTTGATTATGTTGCTCCAAACAGTGACACCCGCACAATATTTGATAAAATCAACCGCGCATACCAAATTTTAGTAAATTCATTTGCAGGCAACCAACTTGCCTATCGTAGGCGAAATGAACCAAGCTAATTTCGCCTTCTAATGTAGCGATCTGCAGTCTTCGTCAGCAAATATGCATAACACGTCCTCGTCAATCAACTGGTAGTTTCTTCGCTTCGAGGTGAGTGAAAGTTACAAACATTTATCCACTTTACACATACTCACTTAGTTGGTAAAACACTCGTTTTTACACTTGTTCAAAGGTTCGGGAGCGATAGTCAAGAAGCAATGCAGCACTACATTCAAACACGATATACTACGTGTTGTGACATTTCTGCACCTCATATGAAGAATGGAAGCCTGACATTTCTTCTTAGTAGCCATAGGCGTGGCACAGGGCCATACCTCCAAAATATCTAGTCATTTTGTGCTTTGGAAAGCGGCGTCCCCAGCAAGAATACTGTTGCTCGCCTGAAGTCCAACTTTTGCCTGGCCACTATTAGTAGCATCCCCATCAAGTTGTGTAGACAGCATTAGCCATATACTGTCAAAACCAAAAAAGGACTTTAGAATTAAACCGTGACAAAAGGTTGAGTGAACCGTCGTAACAGCATTAGAGGATCACGTCTTTATCTATTGCGAATGGCTGTGCTCTGCATGGGGTTTGCAGTCAACTCAAGTTACAATCGGCTGAAGCAACATTTTAAGAAATTATTTTCCGCAAGAACGCGCTCACATCTAAATCCGAGTCATATTTTCTCTCGCTGATGCTTTGCTGTCACATTGCAAGCAGTGTGCAACGACGGGCTGAAAACGTTTCGAAACAGCTGAGATGACACGAAGCTTACTGAAGACCGAGACAGCGCTGCGCGTGGATGAGTGGAGCCTCACCAGTCAAAACCTTCGGCAATTTCGCGATGAAGCCAAATGCGCTGGGTATGGATTGAAAGCATGGGCATGAAATTCAGCTGAAAAAATGTTTTGTTTGCTGCTGACGTGTCATCCACAAACCGAACGAACAGCATTTCCCTCTCGATCACAAAGTCGATTTTGTTACGCGGAGGTCGACCCCAAGAAACACACTGGCAAAGCAGAAGCAGCGCTGCATTGCATGTATTTTCGCAGCAGGTCGGTCGGGCGTAAATGAAACACAATGACATTAACGAAAGCAACTGCCTCTCGTCTTCACCAACAACCTCATAGACAGGACACTGTTGTTGCGAGAAATCGTATCCCGAACACGAGAGGAAAGTGGCGCCCACACACGGGATGCCCACCAACGCGAGCTCGCCGCGCAATCACACAACAAACGGAAGCGGAAGGTATGAGACGTTCATATTATTCAGCGCAAATGCGCAACAGGCCACTGCTGTAATGTTGCGCTTGTGGCCGTTTTCAATCGACCAGCGGTAAAATTAATCTTCAACATCAGCAGACCTTGGCTTGGCACTTTCCGTACCTTTGCGAAGTGATTACTACGTCAGGCGATGCAGGTTTCTGCTCAACGTGTTTGTCGACCAACGAAATGTAAACATCTGTGTCCGAGGCCGCAAATTCAAAACGTAGAGTAGATGTGTCCACAGCCAAAAAGCAGGCGAGGGCGAACAACGTTTCGCAGACCAAAAATCACAAGTGCAACACTCACTTCATGTGCTGAAGAAGTTCGGTCGTAAATCAACGAACGTAACTGGGAAAAAGTCATAGCCCACGGCAAGAGAGGTGCTATGCATTGCAAGAAAACACTGAAGTGCTTTAGCAGCAGACGGTAGCTGTGATTGTTTCCTTGTCACGCCGTTATGACGCAACAATGAAACACCTGTAGCTGTGCGCGCTAACATGGACAGCATTCATTCAACACTGAAACCCATTGTGTGCCGCTGCAGCTCCCTTCGCCACGCCGATGACGCAGTGGTATCGACCCTATCCACAGAACCGCTACCGCACTCACAAGGGGACAATGAGGGAACGCACCCCCATCTCTTGTACC
>JGI24022J15233_10002079_pt1 | contig 18130 bp, 11 predicted proteins | sample Ectturendosymbi2_FD_15233 | JGI IMG/M metagenome (IMG submission 15233) | reverse complement strand
GTACCAAGGGAGAAGGAACACAAACGCTCATGAAGTTCGCAGCCGATTACTGTAACAGGTAGTCATTTCCCAAAACTCCATCGAGCCAAAAAATCTGGGGGGGCATGGCCCCTCCATGTCCCCCCGTAGAATCGCCACTGCCCGCATCAGATTTTTCGTTACCCAAGTTAGAACACAATGTCGCGTCAAAACAACTCCATGACAAGCCAACACATAGAGTCGTAGACGGTACGTGAAAACTCTCTCGATCCTTGACATAGTTCTAAGCTTAGATTTCCTTTGTACGATAAAGGTAGCATTTTATGTTAAAATTCATTAATGTTGCGGCCTGCCAGCGATATTCCGCAATTCATGCGGCCCGTGATAGTATGTAGGTTCCCCACCCTGTTATAGGTGAAGTGTCGTTACAGCTGAACTGCAATAAATCTTTCCGAAAATGGCTTTTTAGTTTAATTTCAAAACCTGCCAAAGGTTAGTGTTGTTTGATTAGGATTGCTGCTTATTTTCTACGATGTCGCGTCTATTCTGATAATCAAAAGTGAAAAATTATTTTGACTTTAATGTTCAAAGTTGCAGTCAACGTTGTTCTTGGGATATCGAAATCTTTTGCAAGTTTTGCCACTTTCGTACCATTTTCGCTATTGAGCGAAATAACGATGTTATACTTTTACCAATATGGGATACTGTTTCTTTTGTTCGACAATGTACGCACTGTCCCAACAAGGCTTTCAATCAAACTGACTACAATCGCAACAATCCCTAATACTGTATGGTACCGCTATGTCCAACTGAAATGCATTCCTGGGCCAAAAGTTGAGTCACTCTCTTAATGAGGGCCGCACATTGAACGACTTACTTTGGAAATCTGCCAGTGCGCATTGCAAACGTGATAGAGTGGCACTGAGGAACACAGCATTTCAAAAACGTCAAATTTGAGGCCAGGTTGTCATTATATTGTACATACACAACAACGAAACCTTCAACTGGACCGCAGTCCGCGGGTTGGACACAGCTGGTATAGCAAAGCTCACGTAACGATTTTCCCCCAATGCTGCTGATGGCGCAGTCTTTAATGCCATTCTCACGCCAAACCTGTCTAAACGATTGGCCGCTTAACTTAAATGCGTTCCTGTTACGTCATAAAAGATTTGTGTGATGTGATGTCTCCAAACAGCCGAGCTTACACTTCAAGCTGTAAAGAAACTTGCAACTGTCGTTATAAACGAAAATATTGTTCTGTGGGAACAGACAAAAAAACTTCGCTTTAGGCCAGGTGTCTCCAAACCACGGCTCGAGGGCCAATTTCGGCTCGCGAATCCATTTCAAATCGCAGCAAAGACATTTTGCCAATAATGACAAAAAATTGTTGATTTGGCAGAATGTAACATATCCCGAAACAATCACATTGCGTAAGATGTCCGGCCCTCGAACTGTTGTGCAATAGCTTATGTGGCTCTCTGACAAAAACGTTTGGAGACCTGTTATAGGCGAAGTGACGATATAGCCGAACTCGAATGCACGTAATAGGAATTCTGCCGGGACCGACGAAAAAGCGTGGTTATAGGCGAACTGTCATTATAGGCGAATTCTACTCTTTCATTCAATAATGACCAACAGCAGAACAATCCTCTCGCAACCTGCCTCTACAGGCAAAGGAGCGGACATGAGTGAACTACAAGCTCATCACTGCATGACATCAGAACAGTGAGCTTGATTTCAGGTTTTCTAGAAATTTTTGGTTCCTAATCCCAATTTCTATGGGGGAAGATACCCTTTTTGCCCCCACTGCGGACGCCCATGCTGGCATTCTCATTTGGACTGTGGCTAAGCGAGAATTCCATTCAATATACAGTGGAACCCTCCTTAACGACCACGCCGATAACGTAATTATCCCGCTATCACGACCAATTCAACGCGGTCCGAAACGCTTTCCAATGGTTGGTGCATTACTTTTTGTTTCACCGACCAACCGACATCCCGACTGCGACCACAGTCAACGTGTTACGAAACTGCTAATAGAACTCCGCGTAACGCGACGGCAATAGTCTCTCGGTATCATTGGGCAGGAGATACGGCAGCACTCAAACAAAAGTCGATCCAAAACTTTTTCAATAAACGAAGACATTACGCGCTTTGTGTAGCCTACTGTAATGATTTGTGACTTGAAAAAATTGTGTGAAGTAAAACCAGTGTTCAGTATTTGCAGAAACGAAGTGATCATGATAATTGGTGAAACCTTTCGGGATAGAAGTGCGACTTAAGCTAGTTCTTTCCAACCAGTATGCCGCAAAAAAAAACTCAGTTAAATTTAGAACTGGATGTAGTAAGTTGTGGTTAGTCTAATCGCAGACCACTAGGCGCACGATTAACTGCAGGATTTTTACGTATGAAGCCTAGTGAGAATTAAACACTGTTGCTAGTCCTCCTACTGAATAGCAGCAGGTGGAACAATTCTTAGTCTGATGTTTTTCCTGTTGAAGTAAGCTACATTGTGTTTCAGAAAACACTGTCCTATTTGCTGAAAACGTCAAAGTGGAAAAATCTGTTTTGATTTATGAGCTGGTATGTGATCCAAAGATGACTGTCGAGAAGCTCATATCGGACGTAGTGCCAGTGTCATCAACCTGCCAACTGCCGGGATAGCATTCCACCATACTTGCCACTAGCACGTAACATTTGGTTTAATGATACAAATCCATTGAGGTTAGATTCTAGTTTCAAGTTACTTGCATAGATCTTCTGCCACAAGTTAGTTGTCCCAAACCATAGTGATCAAAGTTGCGTCACGTGTGGCCTAGTTGTGTTTTGCTAACCGTGTTCGTGCAGATACAAACACTAAATTACTGTTTGGACAAGCTTGTTCAGTCTCTGTGAGTACCGACAATCAGCAATGACTTCGTATCCTTCACGACTGCAGTTGATCCAGCAACTTGTCTCAATTATTATCATTTATCAATGTTCCTCTGGAGGTGACAGATTAGGAACAAACTGAGGAGTTTGCGATCCTTTCTTACATGTTAAGGTGTCATTGGGCCATGCAGCAATATTTAAGACGCGCAACATATCTGGGATTGAAAGACGTTAGCCAACTTTGGCTTCAACCCCGCATGATCGCGCCAATCAATTTGAGCTGCCGTTTTGTATCTGCAGATGCTCATGAAAACATTTTTTGCTTTGCTGTTCATTTTTCTCTTTTATGGCTGTGTTTAACAGCTGCAATATTTGCAGTTCAATGTCCAGCGTATCGCCTATTGTGCGAAGCTTGTCAGCCACAACTTCAGCAAATATGCTTGGACCATCCGCTTTTTCACGAAGCTTCACAACTTCCAGCGCTTCATGGCTGTGTTGAACCGTCTTTTCCCGAAGCTCATATTCAGTTGATCTTTTTCTTTTTCTCGATAAAGCTGGCTTTTTCAATCCAGCATCCTGGACCGTAGATTGCGAGGGACTCCGTTCAAACGCAAGATCACTTTTGCTTGATAATGTCAATCTGGCAGTGCTGGAAGTGCCTGGAAAAACATTCGGTTTCTGTCACCAGGCATACTTATGTTTGTTGATATAGCATAATTCTTTTGGTGTTCAAGAAGAGAAATTGTTATGTGACGAACAATTCCTTCCGCCTGATAAGGCGATGGGAATGTTGACACAAAAGAAACTTTAGTTGTTTAGTAACAGAAAATCACTAAAACAAACGCGTTTGGCAAAGATTAATCTTTTGAAATGCTCTTACACCAACACGAAATGTGTCAACATTCTTGGATAAAAGTAAAGTTAGCATACGTTCGCTTTGCGTCAAGCTGTCACTGCCGTGTTCCAATTCTATCACTACCCCAGGAACGTTGCTGGTAGACCTGAAAGAAAGAAACAGTAGCCACAGTTAATCCACATTAGTTCTCGATAACACGATTGCAAAGTTATTCGCGCGGAAGGTCAACACATCCCAATCAGCGAATTGCTTATAAAACTCAGCTTTTGCGCTTATAACCACCATTGCATACTCTTTTGGTTGAATGTGAGGTTCTAAAAACGTCATCAATTCGAGGTATTTCCACTTTTTTGGAATGATGGAAGAACATCCAGTTTTTTGCCCGTTTTTCGAAACTTTCAACTCCTTGCAATACTTATTGCGTAAGCTTCTCCATCTTTTCTTGCACGCATCAACTGCAACAATTGAAACATACTAGTAAATGAGTACGAAAGGCAATCATGAAATTGAAAAAGTGTTGATATATGCAGCTGTGACAATGACAACAGTGCTGCATTCGATTCAGAGTTGTAAACGGGCCTCATATGGAAGCCCAAGCCCGGCCCGAGCCCGACATTTATTTTTGAAGCCCGATTTAGACCCGAACGCCAAATTTACCGAGTGAGTCAAGATATGCGCTAAGTTTGTGCTTATTTATTTAATCGCAAAGGTATCAAAAAACGTATTGTACGGGTGTAGCTGGAGGCACACGGTTTTATCACACCCGAAGTAGCAGCCACCTTGACCAAAACATTGGCTTAAATAAGCACAAACGTAGCTTGTTAGTCAACGATAATGTTGCAGAATGTAATGTTTCTCAAGAAAAAATTTAACTAACACGAAAATACCCACGATCGCACAATAGGCATAAAAGAAACTATTTGGGATAGCGATATAATGGGCATGAAAAACCGGTAAGTGATTGATCTTTTCGAAGCAAGGCCATCCCTGTTCTAATTTCCTCGCCGCTGTCACCTTCTCAAAAACAGTGCGTGAAACTGATCCGAGCAGAGAACAAACGAACGTAGTTGTGTTTGCAAATAGAATTAGCCGAAAAAAATGACAATCACTTCACTCACAGAATTCACCGCGGTGAGCACAACAAACATACGCCACGAAAGAAAAAAATTGTGAATCTGAATGTTATAAAAAAGTTTTGTATGCAGGCCCGAAGTTGGCCCGAAACATTTTGGCAAAGTTAAGCCCGAACCCGGCCCGACCCGAAAAGCAGAGCTTACATTCTCCATCTCTCTGCACATATAGCAAGAAGGAAACGGCATTGAATGTCACGTACATGTTTCGGTGAGAAATATGTACCTCTCCTCGCCAAAGTTTTTTTCAGAGTGAAACTGCGAGAGCGTCAAACAACTGTGTTGTGCAAGAAAACATTGTTTAATTGATTAATTTCTGCGAGTTTTTTTACAGTTTGGTATTTTGGGAAATTCATGCTTATATCGTATAAGCCAGTGGTTCTCAACCTTTTTATGCCAGCGAACCGGTAAATAACACATAAAGATTTTACGGACCGGTAACATAAAATCGCAATGAACGCAGCAGATTAGCACAATCATTTTGTTGACCAATACTGTTATATACTTAATGCAGCGCATTACTTTGGTGAACATACTAAAATCAAAGTTAGCGGGAACTATGCTGCTATTTCATTGCTGTGGTATGCGAGGTAAACGTGGCGGCAATGAAGTTTCAGAAAGATGAAGCTATTTATGCGTCGGCATCCAAACGATTTCTCTTTTTGGTTTTGGTTAAATCTGGTGCTAAAAAGTTTTCTCGCATAAGTGGTTGAAAATATCACTAACAATTTGATTGCTTTAAGACTGAGAGACGGATATTCGTTCTCAAGAGATATCCTGATTTGAAACAGTGATCCTTTTTTACTTGGACAGCAAAGCAGNATCACATCGCGTTTCGAGCACATTTTCTTTTCCACAAAGATTAGGTTCGCGTGTATCTACATCTTTAATGAAAGGTCTGTCATTCAAAGGTTTCCATTTGGAGGATCCTTATATTCAGGAAATTTGTAGTCAAACTTGTTAGCGAAATCCTTCAAGTGTTGACTTACATTATCTAATAACTCTTTACCATTAGCATCAACATTCGTAAAACTCGTTTTAAGCGGGAAACATATCTGCATCTCCCTTCTGAACAAAGCTATCCTAATGTACCAGCTTCTTTGTTAACGCGCCTGTCTTGTTTCTCAGTATACAGATTTTTGTGCAAAAACCTTGCAGAGATCTATTAGTTTGTTGAAATGGCAAAATATATTCGCCTAATACGAAATCTTACTTAACCACAATCCATCCAAAATATTCTGCTAATGGGGTTCCTGTTTCCAAAAAAAACTTTTGTTTCTCTTTGACTTCAACAAGATGCAGAAGAACTCGTTCTCTTGACAGCCATCTTACTTCCACATAGCGAAAAAGATGTTCATGTTACAAATCCATATTTTTACCCNATGTTTTGAATAGTCTGGAGTTCAAGGGCGGACTTCGAATATCAACAACACTTTTCACCGCATTATTTAGTACGTTTTGCAGCTGAACGCTCCCGATGGATTATTCAATGAGTCCATAATATTTCTTTGTACGCTACTTTTATTTTTGGAAATACACCAAGGCGGTAACTAGTCATGTTTGCATCTTCATCTGTGCACACTCCGACACATTTACCCCAGTCTATCTCTTTCTCACTAAAGTATGCGTTAAGAAGTCTAAGTATCCCCGAGCCGATAGTACGCCCTGGTAAATTAATGCAACATACTCTTCTTTGATATATTTTTTCGCAGATAATGCACGAAAGAAGGTTGGCACAATTACTCGCGTCAGTAGACTCTCCGAATTGACTTGCAAAATAACTCAACATTTATTGCTGTATCTTCAATCCTTCGCTAAACTACGTCGTTGGAAAGTGGTATACGCTCAAGTTTTGAGCTGGTTGAGGACCTAAAATCTTTTTAGCGGCAGAGAGGATGCAGAGCTTGATTATTTTTTCCCCAATGGTGAAGGGTTTTCTGTTTGAAATATTTCAAGAGGAAATATATATGATACATTAGAAGAGATTTTTCAGTACTACTCATCGTTTTTACTTGCTTTTTGTGACTATTCAGCTCGCTGAGTATAGTCTTTGAAAATAATCCAGCGGCTTGCCTTGAAGATTGCTGTGCTTCAAATGAAAATGACGAGCAAATTTGGAACGTTTCGTTGCATCGTTTGGGAGCAAACTAAACATAAAGGTCGTGGCGGTCGTTCATTACACGGAACTTCAGTAACACTACGGCCAGGTTCCAAGTATTTTTATTATATTGCCCGACAAATGCTCTTCGGTTTTTAATTCCTCCTGCTGCTGTCAACATATCTACATTTAGCCTACTCGGTTCACAGTTTGCTGTAAATTTGAAGTACTGCTACTTGCTTCATGCCCACTTCCAGAGTTGTACCTTGCTGTCTTTTTCCTTGTGAAATTCCCTGTTGCTTTGTTGACTGTATTTAAAATCTTCCGCAATATATATAATACAGCCGCTGCCAATGGCGTACCACAAAGTTTATGGTAAAAATTTCAGACAACCGTCTTTGGAAATTTCCTAGCGGTCAACATAGTCTAGGGCGTACCGAGGTTTGATGGCGCCCGGGACAAGAAACAAGTTTAGCACCCCAACGTTCGAACCTGAGGTCTTTCGGGAGCAAATGTACTGTATTGGAAAATGTACTTTGACATTGTCAGGGCTTTTCGGCGCCCTTCAGTGATTTGGCTCCCGGGGCACTGTTCCTCCCTTGCCCTCCCTCGTTACGCCCCTGACCACAGACAAACCTTAAAAAATTTGCTCACAACCAATAGCTGCCATTGTACATCTCAAGTATACAATAATTATGAAACTGCACAAGGGTTTATTTTACATCGTAATATTCATTTGTTCAATCACAAACCACGCGTAAATGTCCAGGATTTTACTGAAATCAACATGAATGCTGACCGTTTTCAGTTACAAACAAACCTAGGCTGTTTACAAACAAACCTAGGCTGTTTCGCGGCGGGGCAAAAAATCCACGCGGACCGGCGGTTGAGAACCACTGGCATAAGCTACCCACTGCTCGAAGCCATGGACTTTGTGATGTTTCAGAGCACTGTATTACAGTTTGTATTTGTACTGTTTAATGTCTAAGACAATCAGATAGCATGCTAAAAAGGAACATGCACAGTGCACAGATAATATGCATTGCTAAACGTACCCTCAACTTGCAGTCCTTCAGATATCTGGTTCCAGATCTTTTCCTTAACCCTGCCATTTTTGTAATTCGCCAGTGATGAATTGTACAGAACAGGATTAGCTTGCACCAAATATATGATTGATTTGTTGAAGTCAGACATACTTTTAAAATACGCGTATACGTGCTAGAAGACATGCAACATCCAGGATTATTACCAGGCAATAACGCAGAAACGCTTGAAAATAAAACGCTTTAGAACTTGAAATCTGATTAATACGACGTTTACGGCACTCAAAGTGTTACTAAGTTGCAAAACCATAGAACCAATTTAGTTCAGCAATTCACTTTGAAGTGATGAAAGAAATAGAGGCGGTACGCAAATGTTACCTAAATTCTGGCCGGGCATTAATGAGAATACACGAACTGGTCTATTGTGAGCAGAGATTTTAACTTCTTCATGAAATACATATGGCAAAAATGTTTCATAACGGAAGTTGATTCTCAGGCTTACCATCTTCCTGCGCCGAAAAATAAGCACGCTTCGAAAAAAACATGTTTAAGCATCAAATATGACGATGCTAACGGCAACTAACCTATGCAACGGATTTCACGTGAGTGAAACCAAATCATAGGCGTACGGGGACCTTTGGCTTTGGGGATCAACATTTTCGATTCGCCCGAAATTTTCCGCCACTAAAAGGGAAAAGAATAGGCAAGTTTTTCATGGCAATGATTCTGCTTAAGCACACTGCCCAAACATATCGGGCAATTTTGCCCGAATTTTTTTTTAATCTTTCTCGAATTTGCGGGGAATTGCCCCACTAGCCCCAACCTCGTACGCCTAGGAATTAGGTGATGTCACATTGAAGCTACGGAAAATTGTTAAGTCAATGTAACAGATCAATCGAAAGAACACCTTTCGAAACCAAATGCCTGAATGTTAACATAGTACTGCATATATTTCGCTTACTGAGCAGGCATTTTCAGATCCTATTCAAGTAAGTCATAACCAGGGCTCCCAATGAGATTTTTTGAAAAAAACCTACGAACTCACCAAACCCCCCCAAATTTGAACAGAAAACCCCAGGTAGACGCAAAATCAGGTGAATACTTCTACAATCTACCTTGTCTGGGCATCTTCACAGGCCCATTTAATTTATTTGTTGGTGAGCAGACACGAAGTCCATAGTACAGTATAAGCACACATACTTTGGATAACGCAGGTCGATAAAAACAGACAAACAGAACGTTTTAGAAGACATCGGAGCCGGCGTAATCACAAAGTTAGACACTTTTTGCAACTGCGTTGAAGGCAGAACCACAGGGTTACAGACACTTTCTTAACACTATTGTTAGCTAACAAGTAAAGCACTTGTTACAACACTGCTGGAGATTAGGGCGCCAATCCCCAAACTGGTCGAGTCCAGGTAAAATGCCTTCTCTTTTCGACTTCTAAAACAAGTAACTACAAAAAAGTCATTAAAAAGCTTTCTCTTTTCGACTTCAAAAACAAGTAGGCTAACTACAAAAAAGTCGATCTGCTTCGCTTCCTGTCGGATTTCTTATCACACTACAACCAACGGATACACCTTTAATAGATATATTATCACCAGCAATCCATGAATCAGCCGCTGGTAACGCTGCGTAGAAGTTAAACATTTCCTAGGCGAACGCGGAGTCACAGACCTTCCCCTACGCTGAAGTACGTGCTGTGAGGTTGCAGAACCGCCGAACTCACTGAACGCAGTCCATGATGCGTCACGAGAGCAGTTGTAGCGGTTCAGCAAACGCACTCTGCGCGGAAGCAGTGCATAAAACCAAAGCAACGTCACAGTACACGCGGCCACAGCGCTGCAAATACGCGAGCGCGCACACGCAACGCATCGAACTGCTGCGAGTCTACAACAGGCTTGCTGCGGGTTGGCAACTTGAAAACGTCAGGTCGCTTGGCTGGAAGATCAAGACCACGAATATAACATCGACAAGGCTGACCTCTCTGTTTGTAGTGTGTTGGCGTGGGACATTTGTGCCACTTGTAGCATTCTCACTATGTAGATCTAGTGCTTTTGCGTTTCATTTCGTGCTTTTCGATGAGCCTGTGCTAGCCTGCTTTCAATTGTGCTAAACGTTACTATTTTTTCCGAAAGTGCTTTGTTCTTAACTGCTCAGAAACCATTGCTAACCCTAAGTCTACAAACAGTGCTGCCACAGGCTTCTCTGCAAAAATAACTAGATTCGCAAAAAAAATTCACTAGATTTGATTTTTTGCGTCAAAGTTAGCAGTTTTGCTTGAAATAATTTAGTTATTTGCTTTATCGCCCAAAAACCCTTGCATCATTTGCAAGTTTGTTAAAATACATCATGCTGAAACCTGGAAAATCTTACCAACAATCGTCAGGCTGTTTTTAAGAGCTGAAAACGACACCACTTGCAGAGTATTTTAGACCAGCGCTCTTCAACAGGGTTGTACGGTGCACCCTAGGTTGCACCAAAATATGCGTGGGGTGCACCACTAAGAAAGGGTTCACAAAGGTGCATCACAAACTTGACACACTAAACAGATAATTTTTACAAATCTTTCTGTTCGCAAAAATGAACCATTTTAACCAAGCAATGACTTTCAGGATTTAACCGAGATTTTGCACATTCTAAAGTGTGGTGCGTAAGCATCAGACCATTTCAAGCTAATTGTTGTAATTTGATGATTATTTGTGATTCATAGCAAAAGAAATGAGCCATTATCAATTGAATTATGTAGCTTAGTTACTGAATTAGGAGGCTTGTTTATTTAGGCCAAGGTACTTACAGACATGGGCGCAATTGGGTGGGGGGCACGGGGGAAGTGTCAGTAACTAGGGTGCATGAGTTTAAGTGTTTAAGTAAATAGGGTGCATGAGTTCGTCAAAATATCTTTAAGGGTGCACCGTAACAAAAAAGTTGAAGAGCACTGTTTTAGACCAAACAAGATAGCATTTAATCAATTATTTCCACTGCAGCAATCCTGCGAAAACTGAAAATATCGCCACGGGCAAAGTTGTAGCAACGAACGACTCACGTAATCAAATTGCTTATGGATTAAAAAGGGCTGAAAATGTAGAAAAACACACTTTGCAAAAAATCACTAGATTGTAGTGAAAAATCACGAGATCACTAGGTCAGTCTAAAAATCACTAGATCTAGGGAAAATCACTAGGCGTGGCACCAGTGCCTACACATTTCTGCCAGAAACCCTTTAACGCCTCCAGTGGCCGGTACTCTTTCGGCCATAACTCGCCAGCTGCTAGTGCTAGAGAGGTGTTCAAGCCCTCTACGGATTCAGCAAATCTTATAGTTCCGACTGAACAAATAATTTTTTTTCGGGTTTTATGACACCCCTGGGAGACATCACAAATGGGGGTGTTTTAGCGTTTTTATTGCCTACTTTACCCGGCCCTAGGCGCCAATCTAATGAGCACATTATTTCGCTCAATTTTTTTCGAAACTAGACTATCATCCGAGTCTTTAGAGCCCTTGATTGACTTTATAGCATATCTGGAGCCAAAATTATGCCACATAAAACAAAAAGTGGTCAAAATTTCTACCCCTACAAACTCTAAGCTGGGGTTGAATAACACCGACTTTGGATATTGCCATAACTCGCCGCCAGAATAGGTTAGAGAGCTGTTGAAGCCCTCTAAAGACTCGTGAAGACTTGTAGTTAGACGAAAAAAACATTTTTAGCTTGAGATTCTCGGGTTTTTTGTTGATGTTTACATAATGAGAGGATGCTAATGCATATTTGCTTACATTGGATGACGTCATCATCACCTGGGAGTCGACCAATCGAGCCGATTTTGCGGCTCAAAGTTTTTTGGATTCTAGGCTACAATATGAATCTTTAAAGGGTTTGATGGACTTTCTAGCATTTCTGGTTCAAAAGTTATGGCAAGATAAGCAGATATTAATTAGGAGAATCCCCACTAATTCCCTAGGGAATCCTTACAAGATTTGGGGTCTTTCGGCCATAACTTTAGCACCAGAAACGCCAGGAAGTCGATTTAGGCCTCTAACGACTCATATTACAGCCTAGAATCCAAACAAACTTTGAGTCACAATTTTGGCTCATTGTCTGGGCGATGACGTCATAAAAGAAAAACCCCAAAAAAGTAAAACGTACCCCAAACCTGAAGACATCCACCGAAAACCCCAAATCCAAATCTCAAAAGGTTTTTTTTTTCAATGCAAACTACAAGACTTCACGAGTCTGTCGAGGGTTTGAATAGCTCTTTACTGTAGCAAAGCGCCTGGCGAGTTATCGCCGGTCGCACAAGCCGCCAGTGGGAGACTCATGCTTTTTCCACAATTTTTGCTTTTTTGTGCAAAACGTTTTTTGCGCCATAATTCTGGTTCTGGACATGCCAGAAGTTCAATCAAGGGCTCTAAAGACGCGGATGATCTTCTAGTTTCCAAAAAATCTGTGCCAAAAAAATGGCTCATTGGATTGGCGCCCAGGGTCAACTAAAGTGGGTCAAACATTAAAAAACATGACCTCTTTGTAACGTCACCAAGAGAAAACCCCACACCCAAATAAAATTTAAAAAAAATCGAAACTAGAAGACTTGCTGAATCTGTGGATGGTTTGAACAGCTCGCTAGCTATAGCAGCTGGCGAGCTATGGCCAAAAACGTGCCGACCACCAGAGTGGCCGGCGCGGGCGTTAAAGGAAAGACGGGAAAAGAAAAAATGTTTTGTTTGCGTTGGTCGAAACAATCACAGGAGAAAATCAAATTTCATGGCTTTTGAGAAGAGAAATGCAACCGAAAAATGAAAGACGAGGAAAGAAAAAATTTCTTTTTGCGTTGGTCGAAACATTCACACGAAAAAATCAAATTTCGTGGCTTTTGAGAAAAGAAATGAAACTGCGTATGAGCAGGCGCGGATTTACCATTAGGCTAAAAAGGCTTAAGCATAGGGTCCCCGATTTCGAGGGGCCCCAAAATGTTGGGAGTAAGGACAATTTCCAGCATTTTTGTAAGAAACTATATTTATATATTTGTTTGGTTCAACGCAAGTTCTTTTACTATGCCGCTAAGAAAAGATTTCTATAGAACAGGGGTTCCCAACCTTTCTCTGACCATGCACCCTTCAGCATTTCGACAGGTGAGCATGTACCCCTAAATTTTTTTTGACAAAAAGGCTGAATAGAATAACAGCAATCGACTGAATTTTATGGAACTTTTAGATTTTTAGAACTATAAAGGTAGATTCCATTTTTCTGTCTCAAATTTAATTTGTTGCTTCTGTGCATCAAATGTACCCTTTGAGACTGGCAAATGTACCCCCACGGGTACATGTACCCCAGGTTGGGAACCCCTGCTCTAGAAGAATAAGCGCGAAAGATTGAAGTGAGTGTTGATGAGCACTCTCTTTTTATGGTGTTGAGAATTGGCTATTTTTACGTAAAATGTGTGGAACGAAACGCCTCGGATCAATTTTTCAGATTACACGAGGCCAGTGAGGTACTTTCGTTCAGCCCAGGTTTCTCTCTTGTTCCTTTTAACTGGTAAGCTACGGGATAAAGGCAAGACTAGCCCGCACTGCAGCCAAGGCTGCAAATATTCCATGGAGCAAAATTCTAACTGTTTGTAATAGCGCCCGTGTTAAGCTGGGATGTTCTTTGATTTCAATTGTTTGTAGCAATCTTCGGCCATTCCTTTGTACAGGTCTATGCATAGAAAAAGATTTTAACTACCGTTGAACTAGAAACATATATTGATGCAGGGCCGCAACCAACTGATATTTTCGGGGGGAGCAAAATGATGTAACTTGTTGCTGCACCTAACAAATACATACGTTTGTGAAAATTTCCGGGGGGCAATTTCCCGATTGCCCCCTCTGGTTGCGGGCCTGTATTGATGTACTAGTAAGGGCAATTTGTAGCTTGCGCTATCAGCTCAGTTAGCAAAGTGAGCTTCACGTGTAACTTGTTTTCTTTCTTTCAAAGTAATCAGGACAACGGTCGATCTACAATAGGCTTACTTGCATTAACTTGAGAATGTCGAAACGTAGTTGTGAGAGTGGTTCTAGCAAGCGAAAGAAAACCATTCCCAAAGCAGATGCACTACGAGCTGTTATTGAAAAGGCGAAACCAATAGCCCAGTTTTCCGTGTGCCAGAAAGGCCTATACCAGCTATGTCGAACCCGCGGCACAGTCGAAGGTTTTGTGCGACCCAATAGGTTTTGTCGTATAAGTAGCCGATATATACTGACAACCAGTTCGTATTTTGATAATCTTAAATTTGATATTTTTGATGCAGGTGGTCCTGACTGCCACTTTATCACATCTGTACTGCGTGCTGGGTGATTTCTATATGTCCACTGACACCTTGTTGCAAAACGTTTTACTAGTTTTCTGATTTATACCCTTACATTGGCAAAACACTTTCCTATAAAATCACACCTGCGGAGTGTTTAGAAGTGCCAAACAGTTGTTGACATTGCAGTTAGGATTTGAACACTTTCAGTACATTAGTTTAAATTAAATCTAGTTTGCTAAGATCAAAGTCAGTCATTCCATGTGCGGCCCTCACTAATATGTCATTCAATTTTCGGCCCTGGTTAAGATAGTTGCATAATTTTTGGCTCAGTAAGCAATTTCGGTTGGACATAGCTGGTCTATACCAAAGGTGGCCACGGATCCGGAGTGCCGGAGTCAACTCAGGTAGGATACTGCGTTTTTCTTTCGGATCCGGCGCAGGAGCCGAAGTCAAAATTTCGTGAAAAACCGCATCCGGAAACACTTTTCATTTTTAGCAGTAGCAGGAGTCTTCGTGGTTTTCACATAAGGCACTTCTTAAGTGAAAACATTGCTAAATTTCGGTTGCATCAGTGGTTGCCAGAGTATGAATAGGAGTCGGATCCTCAAATTTGAAAAATTTTCGGACCCGGACCTGTACAGTATATGGATTCAAAAATTTTGGAACAGGAGCGGAGTTGAAGTTTGAAAATGTGACTCCGGCCACATCTGCCTTCCAGAAGCGCCCCCAATTTAAAATAGTCTAGAGCCCCGAAAATGAAAATTCTCAAAACGTCTGACGCGTGATTTCTGCAAACGCGACTGTTTTAGCAGATAACGTTAATTCCGAAGAATAGCAGATATCGCTAAAAATTTAAATAACGATCATCTTGAAGCATATTTAGTAAAAATGAAGAGGTCCCCGCATCTTCATGTTTCAAAAAATTCGGACAAGAAGCATGTGCTCATTGTTTGGCCTAACAGCAAAGTGCTATTTCAGACATTGCGAGATTTTTTGTAAGTGTGGCGAACTACTCTCAAGCAGGCGCGCAATCAGGGGGGGGCATTTGGGGCATTTGCCGTCCCCGAAATTTTCAAAACATTGCATAGCAATTTTGACATTTGCAGAAACTTTCAAAGAATAAAGACGAAATTTTATATTCTAACCATTTTTAGGAAATTTTATTGGAATTTTTCTTTGTCTTGCTCGTTAATTATTATCTCCTTACAAGATTTATCTTGAGACAGGTTATCTGATCAAAAATGTCGTAAATGATTGACATTCAACCACTAATATGCTGGAAGTGTCAACTTGGGAGATAGTTTAAACTGTTCGTATTTTTAAGGCATTTTTTATCTGTTTGTTCGCGTGCTATTTTGTCTTAGACAGGCTTCAATTTGCCCTCATGAAACTTTATAACATTAGAGTACTGTTGAACCGTGCAAATTGCTGAAACTTTCAAATTGATAAGAGAAATCTTGACATAGCAGTTAGTGACTCGTCAAATCGCTTGTTCTTCTACGACCTTTTGATTATTATTATTGTTAGGGACAAAGCAGATCACCATTGTTAACGTAGTACATTTCTTAAAAAAGCGTTGTTTAGCTGCATTTTCGCTTCGAAACCTGATAGTTTTTACTAAATTTAGGTTGGTGACAGTTTCACGTTTTGGTGTTTTCCTGGATTGATCCCAGTATCACGGCTTGGGAGAAAGGTTTAGTAAAGTGCTATATGAGTACTAGTCAAGTGTTGAACGCACCTACCTACTAGACCACTTTGGCTCCAAATGACACTTTACAAGACCCTAACTTTTGCAACCAGTGCACGTCCTGAAAGCTCATAGTCGAAAACGTGCTTCTAAAAGCTTTCACAAAACTCATGGATGCCAGAAAAAGCCGTTTTGCCCCAAACACACCTGATCCGTTATGCGCCAAAGACACAGGACATATGATCCGTTTTGCCCGAAATAGTAGCATTCAAAGATCCCCTCACCCTTGACACAGGTTATCCTTCAAGTTTGGGATCTTCATTTGTGATAAATATTCAAGAACATGCTAGAAGAATAGGGTTAGAACAAATTTGCCAAAACTAGACGAAAATTAGGCAGGTTTACTACTGTAGTAGCCTATACATCTGTCACACTAAAGCCATGAATACACTAGTTGAGTACGGAACCAGGTGTTTGTATGAGGATACTAATTTTTACTCTGTCCTGATTGTTCGGTCTGCATCTTGATTAAAACTGGAAAGTTCTCATTTTCGGAAGTGTTGCGAAGAGAACTTTTATCTTTGTGTCAAGCTTATGCAGAATGACATGGAAATATTTTCAACTGCAGCAAAACTGTTTGTATGACGTTTAAGGCTAAGAGTGTAAAAAGCACAGTCATCCCATTACTGACACATGCGTAAAAATCTAAAATCTTTTAACCAATACAAATGTCTGGGAGCTGTACTGAATACTGAACTCCCAGATGACAAAGGCATTCAGAGACGACTGCGATAAAAGTATTGTGCAGCAAGCAAGCTGCGAGCCTCTTCTCCCGATGTTCAAATGCAGTTAAAAATGTACTTTGTCGTTCCTTTTGTGTGCCCAGGCCGTAACCAGGGGGGCTTCCCCCCTAGAAAATCCCCCCCCTGGAAAAATGTGTTAAACATAGTTGAAAACTATTGGACATAGTTCAAATAATTTTGGCCCTCCTCGGAAAGCTCTTCGCTCCTCCTAGTGTCCCAAGCTGGTTACGGGCGTGTACACCCATGTATGCATCACAATTATGGTGGAATTTCAGAAAGTCATGCGTGCAAAGATCGCGTGCGGCCTATAATTTTGGATGCAGAGCTCTATACAACCTGCCCTGGAGAGCGAGTGTTAGTAGTCATGACTCATCAGATTCAATGTAACATTCCTACATTTGAGGCCGTATTAAGAAAAAATATACACTTATTTCTCGAAAGATGCAGAAGGTCTAATAACGTAATGGTTGCCTGCTTTGATGCAGTCAGATTGTTATATTCTTCCTTATTCTTTGAACACTACAACCGCATTTCACTTTGTGGCTGAGTGCTCGAACATCGCAGTGTTTGTTCGTTTGAGGGTGTGCATGTGACAATGCATTCGTACTTTACCTGGCTGAGCTTGACCAGTTTAGGAATTAGCGTACCACTCTGCAGTAGTGTTGTACCAGGTGAACCAATAGTGTTAAAGAATACGTCTGTAAACCTGAGGCTCTGCCTCCAACGCCGTTACAAAACGTTCTGTTAAGTAAGTTTCTGTTGCCCGGTGTCAAGCGTAATTTTCTGACCTCTGCGAAATTTCTGACCTATTATTTTTTTCAGTTATTTTGCTCCTCAGAGTAAAGGAATAAAGTTTGGCGATTGCTTGTTTGATGTGCGTTGTGTAAATTAAATTTTTCGGTTAGATGTCAGATACCCACAACAAGCTACAGTACTGGAATAAGTAAAACCAGTGAAAAATATTGGACTTAATCTGAGACTTCAATTATTTTTCTTTCTCTAACTGTAACATAAACCCTAACCCGACATACTTAGCTAAACACCAAATCGTAAGTCCTAATCATTAGTTTTCTCAGCGTATTTGATATGTTGAATGCTGCTCTGTGCATGCGCATATGGCGTGAAGTCAGAAATTTCGTAAGTCAGAAATTTCGCTTGACACCGGTGATTCAGCCTCCAACGCTGTTGTGAAAGGTTCTGTTTCGTCTGTTTTTATTAAGCAGCGTTGTGCAGAATGTATGTCTGTACTATGGACTTCGTGTCTGCGGCAAAAAATACATTATTATTATATGTGACCTTTGCGAAAAAGTTGTACCACGGTTGAATAAGCACGATGACGTCATCCAATGAAATTTCATGAAAATTGCCCCCCCCCC
>JGI24022J15233_10002077_pt1 | contig 18132 bp, 9 predicted proteins | sample Ectturendosymbi2_FD_15233 | JGI IMG/M metagenome (IMG submission 15233) | reverse complement strand
TGTGTCATTTTTTTTCTGTGTTTTTGCGTTGCCAATGAGCTCTTCAGGCCTTGGCCTGCCTTCATTGGCTGTTTGTCAATAAATTCAATTCAATTCAAAATCCCTAAATCTGTGGTGGTGCAGCACATAGGTGAAGGAGCAGGCAATTTTTTCGGGGTGTGAAGGATTTTTGCCCGAATTCTCCCAAACGTACCCGAAAAAACTCCATAAAAAGTGACCTCCAAAAAGAAAGCTCTTCATGTTATTTTTGGCGCCGTAGTGCGCCATTCTTGCTCAGATTTTCAAGGATTTTGTGAAGGTTTGTACAGATTTGCCAAGATTTCCCCTGGATTTTTCCCGAATGTTCACCAAGTCAAAACTTTTGAGGGTGCACTTACACCCCCTGCATCCCGCCTCCTACACAGGTGGTGCAGCATAAAGTCGGAGTGCTATGATAAATGTTAAAAATAGAACCAAATATGATTTCCAAAATAAACTGAAAAACTTCATTTTGCACATTTTCATACTTTCCGAAAATCCCTAAAAAGGGTTGAAAGTTCCAATCTAGGGACAAAATGAAAATCCCTAAAAGCGAGAGCACTGGCCCACAGTCATTCACCATACTCCTAAGTTCTATAACGGCAAATGAGGACTACGATCAAACGTCAACAATGATCCAACACTCGATCAACCAGCCGTGCAGTGAATCAGTAAAATTTGACATCAAGTGAGTTGATAAGCGTGTTAAGAACCGTGTTGCAGCGTCATGTAAAAAAGCCTATTGATGCAACACCCCTGTTACAACATTGTATATTGTTTGGCTAAGATAACAATCGCTTAAAAACACATGCCATAGTTCAAATTACACAAAATTAAAAACGTCATTCAACTACGAGTAGTGTCTCGACATGAAAATCACTTTTATTTCAATACAGCTTGTACAGGCTTATAGCCTACAGCATAGCCCATAGTGCCAACCCCATAAAAGTGTCGCCAGGGACGGACCGCACACCCTTAGCTACGCCACTGCACTAACGCAACCAACACTGCAGTGCTCACAGATAGTTAAAAGTATTTGTGATGACTTTTTTGTAAAGAATGCTATTACATTGGGATAGTCATTGTTGCAAACCTGCAAAGCCAACACTTTTAAATGTTTTTATGGGAACACTGTAACCGAAAGTTCTGGAAATGCGTCATGTTTTTCTCACCTAATTTTATTTTATTTTGATCAAGCACAGTTTTCAATAATTCTTCGGTAACGCTGCACGTGTCGCACTGCTTGCTTGAACTGAACATCCTCATGGTGTAGCAGGTCGAGCGTTGTGGGGTTGGCTCCAGCGTAGTCGCCTAGTAGGGAAGTAAATATATTTGTAATTGTTGTACGTCCACTGTAGAGTCGTTTGACCGTTGTGCCGCGTGCTTAGTTATCGATCAAGAAATTGGTAAAAATGGAAAGTGACATAGACAACGGAAGTTCTTCTGCAGTCGTTGCAGATATTTTGAAAGACCATCCAGCCTTGGTGATCACTCAATCTGGAAGGGTGAGAAATCAGTAGGCCTTGTCAACACAAGCTCTAACTTTTTTCTGAATTAAAGTTAAACAACTGTGGGGTTAGAGTTAAGGGCAGAATAACTGAGCTAAAATCATTGAAAAAATTGAGTGAGCTAAAATCCCTCACAATCTTTTGCAGTATTTAAATGATTTTGTTCTACAGATATTTTCATTTTTCACCTATGCACTGCAGTATGTTGCATTTCACCACCTTTTTCACTTTGAACTTTATTTGAAATATCGTATGTCTATATTATATATATATGTAATGTATCACGTTCACCTCACCATTTGATTTATTCAATTTAAACTATAATTCTATTCAACAAGTCCAAGCTTAGGAAGAAAATTAACTGTCACATGACAAGGGTGCTTGCAGCTTAATAAAATTGACACAAGTGTGTTGCTTTTTCATTGAAGGAAGCATCTAAATAGGTGACTACAGCTGTGCAATGTGACGTCAATTGCTAGGTAGCTGTCTACCAGGTGATTCAGTGCATGGTTAGGGTTAATCACCACAGTGACAAACAAAGCATATTCACACTTCCCTTATACCCCAGAACAAAAAAAACAAAAGAGAAATACAGCCAAAAAAAGCACAAATAGACATTAACATTATTATACACAGACAGATGTTGGTGGGCAAGCAATGAGTGAAGAGTTGATACATGTACAGATGAGCATGTGAAGCAAGCACACAAGTGAGGGAAGCGAGCAGCAATAAGCTTATGAGGAAGAGAGCAATGCATTTTAACACAACATTTAATTACGGAAACAAGAGCAAGGGCAGAAAACAATGTTTATACATATAAATCATGAAGAGATACAAATTTACCCACAGACCATTCCATAAATGGGGTGGGTTGCATGGATGAGTTGTTCCCAACCAGATGCATAGTGTCACCAAATCAAATGAAGTTGAAGAAACAACAGTATGGACAGGTTGCAGTAATATTAGCAGCAAACATTGATTATTCCAATAAGTGTTAAGTACATGAAAAACACTATGTTTGGTAAGTGAGAAATATAAGGTCGAAAGGTGTAGTTTCACAAAAAGTCGCAACGTATGTGAACTAACCACTTATCATCTCACAAATATAACTGGTGTCATGTCATTGACACCATTATTCAGCTTTATATCATTGCGGGCCTAAGAATCAAGCTGAAGTCAATCGTACCATGTCCGTGAGGCCCTAGAGGTGGACATCACTTTGTTTGCCTCAAAATCCTTGTATTGCAGGGAGGGTGCTTCTCACAAGGGCAAATCTGAGCTTTGTCCTTAATGTATGTTGTGACAGATGCATATGGCTCCCTGTGTTTTTCAGCTATTTTTTCTGCCAGTCTTTTGTTGTCTCTGTTGCATTCTGGTGCCATACCTCCACTTGTGAAGACAAGGGGATTGAATGAAGACTTCTCTATGTCAATCACTCTATGGTTGTACTTCCTTCTCTTTTTCATGTTGTTGGTAGATCTCTGCCAGGGACTTCCCAGAATAGGACTGTGAGGTAGGATGTGTGATCCTTACGTCAAAGAAAGTTTTCTCACAGCTATTCCACAGTCCTCTCGCAGATATATCAACCTTGCATTGTCAGCAGTGTTGACTTTTCTTTAATAGTCATTTTTGTTGATTGGCAGAAATGTGGGTTCGATCTGACTGAACATCCCTATAGACCTCTCTCATTATCTGTGCCTCAGAGTCTCTCACTGAGTTGTGCCTCATTGAAGTATAGCCACCCAGTTTACATATGAAGCTGTGATCCACAGAGTTTGTCTCTCCACAAGCACAGTGGGTGGGTATGCCTTTCACCTTCCATCCATATCTCATGCAGATGGCAGCAGTGAATTCTTGTTTGCTTAGTGCATATCTAATCATTTTGTTTGGTAAGGAGATGCTCCTTTTTCCATTGCTCCTTTTATGAGTTGTTTGACTCAGGGGTCAGTTCCTCCAAAAGATCATCATGTATGTTTTTGCATTTTTCTCTTGTCATGTTTTGTTTTTCGTGTGTCTGGTAAATTGCTGGTCTGAGGGGTTGAAGTCGAGATAGAGTTCTTGTGTGTAGATTATCGCTGTTAGTTTGTCAGTGATCTGAGTAGAGCGTTTTCCGTTTTGGTGGTTTCCCGAGGATCTGTCAGACCTAACCCACCATGCCTGAGAGGAAGAGCTAGTATTTGTCTTTCGGCATCACTTACCTCTCATCTTACGAGGGTGGGAATCAGTTGATCTCTGATGGCGTTTTCAAGTGCTTCAAATAATTCACTCATATCAGGCTCTGTTCGTTGAAAATGTGTCCATCTGGAGGATAATCCTTTGGTGAACGCTGAGTATGCTGCTTGAGGATCATCTTGTGTGTACTTAGATAGCAACTGAAGGTCTTTTACCCAATCCTTAACCTTGTTTTTAATTTTTGTTCCCTGAATGTTTCTGTCCCGATCACTGATCCAAGGAAGCATTCCCCTTGGTCTGTGATTTTGATTCCATCATCTTTGAAGAGTTTTTGTGCGGATTGCATTACACTACTGTCTTTTATTATGAGGATTGTCTTCGCAGGTTTAGGGCAGTACCCAAAGTCTGGTCCCTTGGCCTGTAGGTATGCCCACCATTTTTTCATGTCTGCCAGTGATCCGACTGCAGAGTTATTGTCCGCATACTATACCTGTTTCACTTCATCATTGGCAGTTTCACTGCTCAATGCTTGTATCCATGGTCATGTATAATAGGACCAGGGTGAACAGTAATACAATGTCAGCAGTGATCTCTTTGCTATGTTAGGGTTATTGGTTTTGATGTTACAGTGCTAGGGGCGGGTTAGAATTTAGGTTTAGGGTTATGTAAGTTATTTAGAATGTTTCAAAATACCAACAAAACAGTGAGAAGTATATAACAAAAGGAACAAAGTTCCACAAACATCAAATCATATATATACACAACATTTTCATTATTTGCATAACATAAACACTGATGATGGTGGGGATGCAATGCATGAAGAATTGAAGTATATACAGATGAACAAGTGAGTCATGCATAGTGAGATCGGTGAGAGAGGTAAGTGGCAATGGAAGTTATGAAGCAGAAATATTAGGCATTCTTTTGTTGATTAAACAACACTACTATAACACCCAATTACCGCATTTTGTTCATTTGTGAGTTGAGTTTCTTGCTTTTAAAACAGTTTACATTTCTACATTAACAAAGATTAAGTCACTGAAACCACAAAATCCCAAGCTTTAACCACAAGTATTTGTCTGTAATTCAGGTTTAAAAAAGGTAGTGACTATTCATCTGCCTGGCATGATGCTGTTTGAATAAAACGTTGAGTTTGTCACTCAAGCAGCACCAACATCGTAGCAGATGTGCTTGAGGTCTGCTGTTGTAAAGGCTTTCAGTTGGTCTCTTACCTTAGCGACTTTCGTTTTGGTAGTAGTGGCTGAGTGTTTCAATTTATGAGACCACTTTCTTCTCTTTTTTCAAAACTTTCCAAGCTTTCGGTTTAGGGGTTAGCTTAGCACTAGGGCTACAGTTAGGGATAGATTTACCTTTAGTATGTTTCTACCAAGCCTGCTGCACTCCCCTTGTGTATTACTGTCAGGTTACAGGTGGCATATTAATAAGGTTTTAAATATGAAGGTCCACAGGCAGACCTGTAGCCAGTGTCTACAAATTAGGAGTTGACCCAGGATTTAGACTGAAGTCAATGTCCATGAGATCTTGGAAGAAGTTGGCATAACTCTGTTTGCCTCAAAACCATTCACCTGCAGTAAGGGTGCTTCTTTACAGTGTGATTCTAAGCCCTGGTCTAATGTAATTGAGGACAAAGGTATTTGTCCGTTTATTGTGCTTCTTGATTATCTTTTCAGCCAGTCTTTTGTTAACCTCAGCACATTCTGATGCCATCCTCACCACTTGTGAAAATAAGTGGATTGAATGAAGATTTCTCAGTGATTCATTGGTTGTATCGATCCTTCTTGTCTTTTTCACGTTTTTGGAAAATTTGCAAAAAAGGACATGTTGGAATAGGACTATGAAATAGGATCTGTAATCTTTGTATCAAAGTATACAGCTGTTCCAAAGCCATTGAGCAAAATATCCTGCCTTGCATTGTCAGCAGAATAAATTTTCTTTAGAATTTTTGGTCTGACATTTGAAGAATCGTTGGTTCTAGCTGAACAATGTGGCAGACCTTTCCCATTAAGCTGTGTCTAGCTTACTGAGTTGTGTCTCATTGATGTGTATCTGCTTAGAATCCTGCGCTGGTTGAATATTTTTGCTTGCTCCAAACCTGCACCCGCAAATATTAAACCCGATTGCACCTGTAGGAATTTGAGAAGTCTTACCCACCCCAAAGCCCTGCAGACTTTTAACCTGCCCTACCCCTCACTGTTTCTGTCCCAAGCCTGCACCTGTCACTGTGTGTCTGAAAACCACTAAAACTCATGCAACACATTTCATTACTCAGTGGTTCTTTGAAAAGGCATTAGAAGCTCTCAACAAAAACACTGTAAGCCAGTGGTGCCCAACCTTTTTTGTCCCAAGATCTACTTTTCAAGTAACCCCCTCCTGAGATCTACCAGTCTAGTGTCAACATTGCATACCCATTCACATCGTTTCCAGCCGACAGTAACTAACTTCACACCACAGTTTAAGGTTGGTGTGACCCAGATCACTAAAGGCTTCAGGTTTCTTTTTGAGTTCAAAGCATCTCATTCAGTTGAAGTATTGGAATGAAGGGTAGATTTTATTAGATTGCCAATCAAGTTTAGAGTTTGAATAAACTTCCATAAATTCAGTTGAGATATGTTTGATAAAATTCTGGTAGCGTTCCATGAGAACATGAAGGCAAGAGTCCAGTTTGATGGCTCCATGCCTAAAACTTTTCAATTTGCAGAGGCGTCAAACAGGACTGTGTCCAGGCGCCCACGTTGTTTCGCATATTTTTTTCAGCTCTTGCACATGTTTTCCCAGGGGAGGATGGAGTCATGCTCTGCATTTGTAGCGCCGGCAGGTTCTTTAATCTTTCTTGGCCGTGTGCTAAAACCAAGACCAAGCATGTACTGACTTATGAATTGCTGTACGCCAATGAGGCTGCTCTAGTTGCTCACTCTGAGATGCACTTGCAAAACCTGTGCAAACGTTTCGCTGAGGCTTGCAATGACTTCAGTATGACCATCAACTTGAAGAAAACAGTTGTAATGTCACTCGTAACACCTATTCCACCATGCATTCTCATCAACTCATTCCACCACACACTTAATGTTGATGGCAAGTTCTCTTATCTGGGATCTGTTTTCAATTCTTCAAACAATCTCGATGATGAAATCAACCAATGAATTGGAAAGGCTTTGACTAACTTCTGGCGACTTAGTTCTCAGGTTTGGAAAAATCACCACCTCACAATCAAACTAAAGATCAGGGTCTGCAATGCTTGCATCCTTAGTGTTCTGTTATACAGTAGCGAGACGTAGTGCACATACCCCCGCCAAGAAAACTGGCTCAATACATTTAATTTCATATGCCTTTGCTCCATTCTTGGTGTCTCATGGAGGGATCATGTCCCTAACTCCACCATTCTGCATCTCACCCCAGTCACTGGTTCACATGACCTCATCACCATCATGAGGTAGCGATGTCTGTGCTGACTGGGCCACGTCCATCGTATGGAAGATGGTCGCCTGCCCAAGGATATCCTGTATGGCAAATTATATAGAACTGGCAGACCAAAACTGCGCTATAAAGATGTCATCAAGCATGACATGGCAATCTTGCACTTCTCTCCACAGTCCTGGGAAACACTTGCTGCCGATCGCAACAAATGGCGTGCCTCTCTGAGTTATGGTTATTCATTGTCAGCCACAAGCTACACATAACAAATGGAGAAGTACTGAGCTCATTGTCGTCAATGACGGGATAGGCCATGATGAGAACTGACAGTGCATAGTGTTATGTGAAATTGATTTTCTATTAATTTTTTAGTTGGTTCGAAATCTTTACCTGTGTGGATATTGGTTATCCCTACCATGTTCTATTCATGATGTCTTGTCATGATTTACTTGTAAAACACTGCTGGGTTTGTATTTTGTACAAGCGATCTAAGCTTTATATGCTGACTTTGCCCAGGTTTTATTAGAGTTTGGCAAGGGCAAAATCAGCCTGACATGGACAATGCAAACTACAGTTGCACCCAGTTGTAATTGCCTATTTTCTTGTTTATGTCTTTTGACTCATGGCCACACAATCACAAAGATGAACCACATAACAGGGTAATTGTTAGTTCATGCACGTAGGTAAAACTGAAAAGAACAAACACTGAAACAATGCACCAGCAACTGTTAGCATTCACTCATCATACAGAAGCATTACATAGTGGAAGGAAAATAAAGACTTAGAGAAGCATCAGACATGTGAAGTGAGCAGATGAAAAAAGTTGTATGAAGATGCAAATTATCAAATAAGCTCTCAAATTGTTTCTAATCAAAGCATCAACTGTCTTGGTCAAATAGGTAACTTGGTGCTGATGAACACTTACATTTTTATCTTAGTTCGTTTTTTTGGAATGGAACTGTAAATGGCATTATAAAGCAGGATTAGTCAGATACTTGTTAAAATTTTAGTTAGTTACAACCAGAAGTGTGATGATTAATTTGACGCATATCCGTCACTGGGAAGTAGGAAAAGCATTTTCCTTTTCATTTATAGTGAAATGCATGAGAAAATGACTTGCTAAGTACAGGATAATTGCGGTGAAAGCTTGTACACTGTTAAACTGCAGATATTCCAAAGCAGGTAAAATTATAACTTTGCCCTACCTGACAAAGTTAGAAAAACATGATTTTGATTTAGAAAGTGATGTTGTCAGGCATTTCGCTTGACAAGCTACAGGAAGATGTTGAACTAATAAAACTGTGAACAGCAAGGGTATATTCAGCAAAATATATGAAATGATATAGTTCTCCAAGTTCGACCTTCATTTAGGAAAATTTTGTCAGACTCAGGGTTTGTCAGCTCCTTGTAAACCATCATGCAAACCAGCAATCTTTGCACGAAAAGAAATAAACTCCAGTTGAGTTTTAAAACCTTTTTTCAAAAGAATCAAACTATCCATTAGTGGGCGCAGGAATCTTCTCAACCTTTTTGCAGCTCTCAAAGTTCAGGCGAATGATATTTCCTGAAAGATCATTGGGACATTGAAGGGTCGAGTTCCCTGTCATCTCAGTTTCAAAGTTTAAAGCAAAGTCTTGGCCTCGAAGGATGAAATTTCGGCTGCATCACTTCTGCCTTTTTTCTTTTTTTGTTATCTTGAGCCTTATGTAACAAGCTCGCAAACCAGCTTCATGTGATACATTTGCTGTGGAATTGTCGATCAAAAATTTGTGAAATTTCAGGTTAGATGCTTTGTGACGAATCATGAAATGCCCTGCAGAGAAGATGCAATCCAACAACATATCAATGGAAAAAAGTACAAAAGATTAACAGCGTCTATTCCATGTGACTTCAACTACAATCAATATGAACCACATCTGAAGCGAGGCATAAAAAAGGGACATGAGTAAGTAATGCATTATGTCAGTTGAATGCGTTTTATTGCGTCAAGTGTCTTCACGTGAAGCTAAGCATGAACCTTGTCACTTTTTCATGTCAGTGTTTCTGCAAGCAAACAGTTCGTAGGCATAGATCGCGTGGCGGCTAAAGCGACATGAGCCACTTATTCGCTAAACTTTCCGACAGATTTTCCAGTATTGGAATGTCGAATGAGGCAAGTGTTAATCTCACTCGGTATGTAAGTGCTAGAAGTTTTTTTAGTAATGATTAATAAAAGTGTTTTGCATCTAATTATAAACCAACTTTTCCTAATGAAGAAGTGCAATTCTGTGCAGCAGAGAGTCATTCTCAAAAATTTTGCCCCTAAATAGTGAAAAAGATTTTCCAGACTTTATTTGCCGCAGCTTGTGTTTTGATATATTCTTTCTAGTCTTAAGTTTACTTGCTTTCTCTGATATTGCTTTAGTCCTTCAGCATTTCATCTGTAAGCACTGCTTGCAGATTTCATGACTGAGAGAGCGCTGAGTTGCATGAAAGCGATTTCCTATTAAACATTTGCGGGCAGATTCCGCTGCGTCACCTTTGTGGAAACTATTATCTTAAACATGTCTGGTAGCTTTGCAAATAAACCAAGTCCTTTACTCCTACTTTGCGTAAGACGAAGTACGACGGAAATCGGTTTTTAAACCCATCCCTTCACGTTTCAAAACTTGTACTCTGTGAACAAGCATAACAAGCGATTGTGGATGATCGAAAGTTTTATATTTTTGCTATCTGGTTTGTGCACAATGCTGTTATTTTTAATATATCGCATGATGCCTTATAGGCTTGAATAACTTGTTATTTACAGTATTTGTTTTCATTAACACCAGTAGTTTTTGCTTCGATAATATTGCTCAGTGCTTTTTACAGGCACCAGTTGTTCTGTGCGTTAACACTCCGACACGTCAACAAAATACCTTCGCATGTTCTGCAGCATGTCACTGGCAAGAGATACTTGAAAGCGAAAGCGCGGTGTAAGTGACTGCTTCGATCTTTATCTTATACCTTCAAACATTTCACTTGTAATCGGAAAGGCGATGTCAACATTTGGTCATCAACCATGTGGATCCGATAACTTCTTCCATAACATGATGCAGTTTTCTGCTTCAACTTTTCGTTTGATTTGAAGGATAGTTAACTCGCAGAACACTTTCTCGTTTTATCAGATATAAAACCTTACCTGCTTAAATTCCGTGCCACCATTGCAGTGCTGCACTAGTTTATCACTTTTGACACATTTCCTCTCTAGCTTTCTCGAATATTTTTAAAGGTGTGAAAATAGCAAATGTTCGATATGACAACGTTAAGCCATTTTCTTCTCTAGCTTGACCTTGCCTGCAACGCATTTTGCTTCAATAAACTATATAACGACATTGCGCATATTGAACTTTACACCTAGAGCAAAAGACTACTTACTGCTATAAAGTGTTCTCTTTTACACTGTGAGTAGTTTCGTCCTTAGGAGGTCTGCAGCTTAAATGCCCCTGGTGCTTCGCAGCACTACATTATAATAAATTATAATAATCGTGATGGCGTCATTCATTCGTATGCCGTTTATGCTTGTGTTTCATCAATGTAAATGTATTATCGCCATCGAGTGTATACTTTTTTACGGCCGCCACGTATATATCCTCGTGTTCTTTCATGTATTTGCGTGTTTCTTGTTACGGCGATGCATGCTTAAGTCTAGCTCGTCGCGTGTGGCGGTGAAGACGTTACACAATATTTTAAGGAGCCTACCGTTTTTGTTTCTGAAAGAATGTTACTTCATTTCATCCCGAAAAATGTTAGAAGAAACATATAGTGAAATTCAATAAGGTCTGACCGGAAAACAATCTAGAGTTTTTACTGCATGAAACGCAATCCCATGCAGAAATCCATACGTACTCTGATGCTGGTAAGGTACTGTGTCTTTAAGATGAAGTTGTTAGTAGGACCGATACACCGATGAATCGCGATGTGGGGTCGAATTGTTTACACACAAGGCAGGGTTTCCCAACCGTGGATGCGAGATTCCAACCATAGGTCACTAGTAAAAAGTTTCCCTGTATTTGTCCAACTGATCATAGAAATCATCGCTATCTGTGAAGATTTTACGAGGTGCAAGAATATAGTAAAACATCTTATGGGTGTAGGCTATGACAAAGGGTGGAAACCACGGACTTAAAAAAATGCTGATCACGATTATTGCATGATCGTTAAGTAATGCTGATGAATACCGACGAAACTTGGCATTGCGTTTGCTTCAAAAGTTCTTTTCATCTCCCCATCCTTGGATATCGCAGTTCAAAGATGTTGTTTGACGCGGTAATCGTTTTCGGAACCTTTATTCTGCATTTTTGACGGGATGCAGCGTTTATTTGCGTTGAGCGAAGTGGTTTCCAGGCATTAACTTGATTGTTCAAGGCATTAATTTGATTGTTAAATGACTTCGACTTATAACAGCGTTCAGGCAAGCTGGTTGATTATGCAGAAGCAGTTCTTTTAATTTGATCAACCAACCAAGCGATGCTTAGAGAAAGCGCCATGAAAGGACAGCCATGCCCAGAACGCTCAGTCGTCGATAAAATGTTTTCTTATTGTTGGGAGAACAAAGTTAAAACAATTTGCTCATTTCTGTCAAAACTGTCGCCATGTCTATTAGTTCTTTCGTCATGCAGATAGCTTATTGCGTTATCAAAGTGAAATGACATCTGTTTGGTGACATGCTTTGAAATGCCTGTTTTTATTTTGTGTAAATGCTTGTTACGCACGTCGATTCTCTTGTGCAGGGGAAATATGCCAGGAAAGTGGTGAAAAATTCATTCCAACTCCACTTCTCACCAAACACCGACAGAGCGATGCTGGTAAAAGCTGTTCATTGCATTGAATGTTTTTGCACATACGTTGCTCACTGTTTTGTGAATCAATTTTGAATCAGTTGCTTTTAGTGATACCAGATCCTTTATCCACACTTAAAGATCATATTTAAGACGTTAGTTTCGCTTTTCTCTACATGGCAGTCCCATGTAAATCTACAAAAATAGACGTTGACAGCTGATGATATCACAGAACTAGAAACGCCCGGATGGTGTTGGTAGAACAATTTGTGGTATGTGCATTGATTCTATAGGCCATCGCAACTCGGATCCTAACCAATAAAAGACGTTTGCCCTAATTTGCACTGTCGTACTTACCGCTTTGACTCACTTCACAGTTTAAACCTGCACGAAATGTCCGTTTGCTTTGAAAAAGAAAAGTTCGGGAGTAGAATTCTTCTTGCCCTTCAGAGGGTGGGTGCAGGGTAGCTGCCATGTCCGTCTTAGCTCTTAGGCACCCAAAGTGACAATAATATACTGTAGTAGGTCAAGACCTCGGATTCGAATGAGGAACGCTTGTGGAAACAAGACAACAGTTTATGTAAGCAACTGAACCTTGGTGTATCGAAGGCTGTAATACTGAAAGGACTATCTTTGCAACATCACTGCAAACATCGCATTTTTCCCTGTTCCCTTTGGAGCAAGTAACATTTTTCCGTTTTATCATACATACTTGCTTTGCACTCTCTCAGGAGTGTCACTAGGCAACGGGTCCTATCTCCGCTTGCTTGCACCGGGGTTTCGTGGATAGTTCGCAGTGAATGCTGCATTGGTGGTAAGTCTTCGGCGTTACTTGCACCCACTGCTCAGCACGACGCTGGACAGGCGACAAATATCGTTTTTTCAAGTCTTCGCTGTGGCCCAACTAAGCTTTAATGGCCGGTGCTCAATCCACTGTACCACTTGGTTTTTCACAAAGCCTTCGTATTTTTCAGCGATGAAAGAAGATTCGGTGAAGGAAAATGGCATCGAATCGGACGACAGTTTTTCCGACCTTTACCCAGGTGTGCTTCCTTTCTTTGCCTTTTGTCACGTTAATTTTCAGAAAAAATTGTAAAGAGACGTATAGACACCATGTATTGAATGATTGTATTTTACGACCTTTCCTGCTCATTCCATGATCTCAGTAGCATTAAACAATGTCATCCTTTAAACTCTGCTGATCCAACATTGTTCAACAACTAATAATGCTGGTCTTTGAGAACCGTGTCTACAATCGTAACTGATTAGTGAATGAAAGTCTGCAGTCATTGACATGCTGCGTTCGAACAGCGGTAAATGAAGGTGCTGTTTGTAACTTGCCCACTTAAATTGAGATTTCCCAGGAGCGTTGAGTAAAAATAATCCGACGATCCGTACAAACTCCCCTAAAATGATAGAAACTCAAAGGTTGGATGATTGGCAATCATTCAACCAAGACGTCGGTTTTATTTTTTCAAGAGCAACACAGAAAAGATGTTGCATAAGTTAAGCAAAGCCGTCTGGAAGAAGCACGCTATTGTTCAGCCCTTAAATGTTGATGGTTTAGTGCAAGACTCTCAACGTTTTTGTCAGAGGCCCAACAAACAATGTGGCAGAACAATTCCAGGGCCGGACAACTTACGTAATGTGATCGTTACAGGATATGTTACATTCTACCAAATCAACAAATTTTTCGTAAAAATATTATTTTTTAATTATTGACAAAATGTCTTCATGGCCGGATGGAATGGCCCGAGGGCCGTAGTGTCAGCTGGGTGTCTTTTTTCGGTGAGACATTTCGGTCATTCGTCCTGTATTAACCTTAAAACCAGGGTTGCGGAGCCGGAGTCGTAAGGAGTCGGAGTTTTTTGGGTGGAGTCGGATTCCTAACAACACTGGGAGTCAGAGTCGGATTTTTTGTCTGACTCCGATCCCGGATGTCCAATTTGATTATTTTTTACATCACACTCTTTAATTGGGAATTCCTGTTGCAATGGTACAATTTCTTTTGAAACTTTTGTTGAAACATATTTGTTGCTGTGCACGACGATTTGCATTGATTTAACAGCCAATTTTCATTCCCTCTATGTTAAGGAGTCGGAAATTTTGGAAATGTTGGTGTCGGAGTCGGATATTTTACCTCCTACTCCGCAACCCTAATTAAAATTTGTCGTAACAGCGTTCACTTAGCCTACCTTTTCAGACATGAGCCCATTGACTAAATTGAAAAATTCGGTCTATGACCGAAAAAATAAACCCAGATCTGGAAACCCCCGGTTTAGTGCATTGATAGCTTCCCAAGTCTTGTGTTGACACTAGTTTATCGGTGATGTCACTCTCTCCAAGGTTGAATGATTTCCCTTCGTAGGCTCGGTATGCGGCTCTCTGTGGTCGCGGCTATTAGCATGATGAATTAGATATCGTACCATTGCATGCATACATATGCTAATCATGCAATCGCTTGATTACATTTACTTCTTACCCCCCAAAAAACGAAAGAATGTATAGCAATGTAACAAACAAAAAAACTGAGCAGGTACTCAAGTAAGGTGTTCCGCTCAGATACATGTTGACGATGTCTTTGCAGCTGCGATGTTCACATGACGTTAGTGAATGGGACCCAAGCATCCCATAACCTGTGTTTGCTGAAATGTATAGCATGACGACCTTAATTCGCAAAACATTGTTCAAAATGCTGGCAAGGTTCTTTCCATTAAGCTACCTAATCATGTTAAAAAATAATAAAAATGCGAACAATAGCGTTGAGGGACTGGTAGACTGCTCACTCGACGGCGCTTGGTTTTTCGCAGCATTAGAGACATGGCGAAAGTTACTGCAATGTCTCACACTCTGCATGTGATGATAAGTGGTCTGTCCGTAAATCTCCTTTGTGGATTTATTTCAGCGGAATATTTTGAACGGCTGACTTTGTCGTCGGCTGATGAAAACGAAGCGCAAGTCAAGTCAAAGCCGAAGAAGAAAAAAAAGGTGTCGAGAACGATCGCACAAGCAGACCCGAAAAAGAAACGAAAATCAACTGCCAAAGATCAGAGCACCAGACCGAAAAAGTCACGTTTGTCGAAATCGAAAGTTGGCAAAACTAAAAACAGTGGCTTGATTGTGTTTTAGTGTGTTTTCCGTTTTTGCCAGTAACTTCACAGTGGCATTAAAATAAGGTTTTGCTTTCAAACCGATAACTTGTTGCAATGGGGCTTCTGCGGAAAAGTTCTTTCCGACAGTACGCGCTAACTGATGTTTCTGTCCTGTTTTGTTAAATACCAACAAATGGTGAAAATCTGCACCAAAGATCTATTATCTGCTATTGAGGTAAGGAGTAGTTGGTCACTCTGTCACACGAATGTAGTGGTTGCATGATGAATGACACTGAGAACATGGAGTCGAATATTCAAATTGAAAAATGCATGCAAGACAGAAATCGAATGCAAGTAAAGACAAACCGGCTTCAAGAAAAAGCGAATCGTTGACGCTGAGGTATACCGTACTGTTTATTTGATCTCAGTTTCGTCATTCCCGGTTGCAGGAAGTTGAGAAAGTTATAGCTTCTCAAATCATAGCCACGCAGTCGAACGCGATCCAGTCAAACGCCGCGAAACTTTTCCAAACTTGAACTAAAGCCTGGCAGGTACCTGCTTTGCATGGTGCATTTACCTGAACAGGAGATTCGAAGATGCTTCGCATGAAGCGTAAGTCGGATGTGGAAGCGTAGTTCTGCTATAAACAAAACACGATAATATCCAAATTTCAAGGTAAAGGTTCAGCAAAACAAAATTTACAGCAATTTAAGTTTGGTATGTACAGTTCGCTACGCAGCGCATTAGCATCTCATGTCAAGTCATGTTTGCGCTGTAAGTACACAGCAATAGAACACATTTCAATAAACAAAGCCCAAAACAAACAGCACAGGCCGGGCGAAAGACGGCCAAAGCAGTCACTCAATCAAGCCCAGCCCACACTTGATGACTGTCAAATTCAACAGCACAGGTGAAGCACAAAACATGAGTTCAAAACAAAATAAAAACAATGTACTGAAAACAAGCACCGGTGCAAAAGAGTACTGAAAACGTGTACTGAAAACAAGCACCGGTGCAAAAGAGCTGATTGATTCAAACATCGTAATATTACAGGCAAACTAAGATTAGGATATGCCTATTAGGTGCAAATGGTTTATCTGCCATGAGTCATCTCATTAAAATGAGCAATCCAAAGGTTCACAAGCGGACGTTAAAAAATAAATGTTCACTTTAAAACAACAACGTTCTACAGCATGTGCGAAATGGGATAACTTCAAAGTACATTGTTAAATTGTTCAAACGAAGGTTAAGTGGCTTAAACCCCCAAACAGAGCTCCAAGCTCCCCAAATTGCATTATGAAGCACAATAAATCAATCACTATAAATCAAAGTTTTTATCAAATTTCAGAATGTCAAGCCCCCCTGAACAAACGTAAAGTCCCCTATTGAAAACTTTCTGGCGACGGTTCTGTTTCAGTGTACCATGGATCAGAGTTTCCCAAACGGGTCTATGACGGTTGCATTGATGGTCAGTGAAGATGTGACAAAAAGTAAGAAAAGTCGAATGTGTTGCACATTGTAAGTACACTGTCAAAGATATCGCATTAATTCGTAATTGAATTTCAGTGTTATTGATTTTTCGTTTTATGTTATCTTTCCGCACCAGTGGGGCGGAGAAATTGATGCGACCCAAGTTAGGGTCCGAGAAAAAAGATTCGCAAATGGTGGTCCGCGGCCAACAACGTTCGGGAAGCCCTGCCGTAGACAGTGCTGCGGTTTAGGCAAGACAGTTTTCTTACGTTCGTACTGTAAATTAATGATTTCCGTCAGATTTCTGTACAGGCTGCTGAATTGTTCCAAACCAAGAGTTCCCAGCCTGGGGTACATTTGCCTAACTGAAGGGCATGGGCGTTCGCAGGGGGTGGCAAAACGAGCATTTCCCCCCTGGAACTTGGGCCTAAGAACCAAAATTTTGTGGAAAACATGAAGCCAGCAGCTCAATTTCGATTAATTGATTTAATTCTTGCAATAACAGTTTATTTGCCGGTAAGACACTCATTGCACAAGAGACAGGTATGCGGTGCTGGTGTCATGCGGTTCACTCATATTTGCACCATTGCGTGGCCGAACTTGCGAGCGGATTCTTCTGCTGTTCGTCTTTCTTGCGCAACAATAACATGGTTCGCTTCAAGTTACGACAGCAAACGTTTTGCTGCTTGCTGTCAACGCAGATATCTTGGCAGATAATGCAGCGAGACGATGACTGCTGACAGCGGTAAGCCACGCAGTTTCACACTGTGAAAAGATGCTAGTGTGAATCTATAGCAGCTATGTCCAACCCGCGGGCCGCGTGCGGCCCAGTTAGGTGTTCGCTGTAACAAAAGCATCCTACATACTGACAACTTGTCCTTATTTTGATAATCTTGAATTTGACATTTATAATGCAGGTGGTCCTCAGTGCCACTTATCACGTCTATTACCATTGCAGTTAGGATTCGAACGCTCTCAGTAAATTAGCTTAAGCTAAATTTAGTTTGCTAAGATCAGTGTAAGCCATTCCATGTGCGGCCCTCAGTATTATGTCATTCAATGTGCGGCCCTGGCCAACACGACATAATTTTTGGCTCAGTAAGCCATTTGGGTTGGACGTAGCTGATCTATAGCAATGCATCCACAAGTGTGAAATATCCATTGCTAGTGTGAAACTGTGACCAATGTGCCTGAGTGAATAGCTTAATCCAGCGTCAGAGCCGTATTCCATAACCCCCAATTGGGGGTGCCCGAAATTCAGTCCCGTCACCAAAATCAAGACTCGCTTGGGTTGACAACAGAGATCTTATTAAACTTTAATATTAAATTTCAAACGAAAAACAAAGTCTTGGAATCAAAAGCTCAACAGTCACTGCGTTTCTCAACGACAAGCTCACACCAGAGCAATGTAAAGAATTACAAAAAATTATGAACCTTGATCCAAAGCTTTGTAGAAAAGTATTCATCTATCGAGGTTAATTTGGACCCAGTCCAAATGCCATTTGGACCCCATCCAAAATTTAAACATATAATAAATGTCATTTCTATAAATAAAAGACCCATCAAAACGTGACAAACTTGTCGCTGAATATATCAAAACCAAGAACAAAATTCAGAATGATTTTCGCTCAGAACGATTAG
>JGI24022J15233_10002075_pt1 | contig 18135 bp, 9 predicted proteins | sample Ectturendosymbi2_FD_15233 | JGI IMG/M metagenome (IMG submission 15233) | reverse complement strand
TGATACTCCCAGGTTGTCCGAAAGCAGAGAAGAGAACCCCTCCGTTTCAGAGCAGCTCTCGAGCGACACTTCGACAGCGACCACCGGGCAACCGCTGACGTCACAAAACGTTAGCCCGGAATATGGACCGAGCCATCCTCGGCGATCAAAACGGCCGAGAAAACCTCGTAAACTTTTTTATTAAACTTACGATTCTTTTACCTCATGGGGGAGGTGTTTTCTCGAACTTTCCTTGGTGTAAGGTTGCCACGATCTCCACGGCGCTGATTGCTACACTGTTACTGCCGGCAAATGATTTATTCCACGCCGCGCGTTGATTTGTTTTGCGTGCTCTGTGCCTATTGGTCGGTCGCTAAATACTGTCGCCTTTGGTGGTAACTCATTCTATTCGATACGCGCTCTGCAGCTCTCCATTACTGTACTTAAGCCGTAAGCGGAACTGTCTGCCTTGTTTGCCATAAGTACAGTGCATTTTGTGCAAGGTGCTCTGAGTTTTGAAACTCTGTCAGGGAAAACGCAACACAAACCTCCAGGCGTCGGCTGTTTATTTTGGCCTCTGTTAAGGTTTCTGTAACTCCACCCAACTTTAAATCACCCGAAGAACATGTTGATCTCGCATGCAGTTCAAGACTGTTTCCAAATTCTTTCATAAATTAAAATTGTCTGAATCACTTCATCATGCAGTTTGTAAATCGATGCACTTGGAATTAGTCGTAGTACTACATTATACATTTTATACTCCCTCATTCCCTCCTTCATGCATTTTATAAATCGTTGTACTTTGAAGTCATCGCAGTACTACATTATAATAAGCATGATGACGTCATTCAAGCGTGTGTCTCAAAAGCTTGTCTTTCATCAAAGTAAATGTTTTAGCGCCATTAAGCATATACTCTCTGCTACCGCCATGTATATATTCTCGTCTTCCTTCATGTATTTGTGTATTCCATGTTACTGCGATTCATGTTTGAAGTCTAATAGCGCCTTGCGTGTGGAAGTAAAACGTTACAGAAAACATCGCCTTAACACTGAGCATGTAAAAGAAACAGTGATGCGATAGAATTTTATGAAACTTCATTCTAATCACACGGTCAATATGAAACGTTTGGTGGAAGCTTTAGACTCGGAAAATCTGGTTTACGTAGCTTTCTTCTGGCAACCTTAGCAGGCCCGTAGTCAGGTTTTAACCCCGCTTAGGTGTATTTTTCCTGCATGTGGCAAATGTACTTGAGGCGTGATGCAGGCATACGAAGAATAACCGTTTCAAGATGAGCCTTCAAGCAACGGAGTTTTTTTATGTCCTGTCGAGAATCATTCTCAAAATCTGCCTAAGCTTTGTGTACATCGAGTTAGCGGGGGATTTTGCCAGGAGCGGGTAAAGTGTACTTGACGTGCTGCAACAAGAAGCTAGTTAAAGTCAACTTTGCCTGTCTTTGGCAAAAACGGTTTGGCATGTTCATGTGGAACCAAGCGCATTGGTTTGGCAGATCAATCAAAGTTATATTGACAAGAGGCAGATTTGACCCTCGTGAGTCATTTCAACATTCCGTAATTGATTTGCCAGGCGTCAGAATCCGTGCTGTTCAATGCCTTCCCTTGGGAAGCGGCGAGTTGAGTTTTTTACTGCAAAGCTTGTAATGTTCTATTTGTTTACGAAATGCGTGCCAGTTGTTGTCATTAAACACTGCGGAATAACACCAGAGCCTGCCTTTAGCTGCCTTTCCAAAGTTTTTTTTATGCACAGGTCTGTTCTGGAGTTTTCAGTCGTGAAAATTACGTGATATGTCTCTCTGGGACCAAGGCAACATGACCTACCAAAGCAACACGGTGTTGCCTCTCACCATGAGGTCCATCAGCTACAATACATTTTCTGATTTGTTGTCAGGGATAACCGGCGCAAGTCAATGAACCACAGACGGAAAGAAAACGCTGCCAAATTTCCGGTCCATCGCACCGAAACAAGACGAGGTTCGCGTGGCAGAAGTGTAGAGCTCCTGTGAGCAATGAACACTTTCGAATCTTCTGCTCAAACGTTTGAAAGGAAAACATTGCATGCAATTTGTTTTTTTTTTGTATAGCACATTTCAACGTTGAGACTGTGTGAAAGAAGTTTGTCTGCAAGTATTGTGTGTACAAGTACTTAGCCCAGTTACGAGTGTAGAAGTCAATAGCACATTAGCTTGCCAATAAAAACCTTGTGGTTACCTTGTAAAAGGTGCGTTAACTCAAAACATGCCTTGCCGCTACTACATCTTTGAAATCACTTTGTTTTTCCATTTGTGATCGATTCTGTGCATCAGATTTTCAAATATTTCGTAAACGAATTTGACAAGTTTGGCCCAAGCGAACCTTCTGTGCAAGACTTCTCATAAATATCACAGAAATATCCAGTTGACCATGTTGTCACTTTGCAAAATGTAGGTTAACTGAGAACAAGCGTTGCCACCACTACATGTTTGAAATCACTGTATTTTTCCTTTTTCTGATCGTTTCTGTGCAAATGATTGTCAGATATTGTCCTTGAGGATATTGTCCAGTTTGGACCAAACACACCTTGTGGGCAGGAATGCACAAAAATATCACAAAAATTGAAAAAATTCATATTTCAACATAATGTACTTTATTTCATGTACTTCCACCAGCTTCGAACACCTCACACTATGGGGCTTGTAGAGACCACCAATAAAGGCTACTGGCGTATTTTATGATATTTTTGTGTATTTTTCTTGCCGTTTGGAATCGTACCACAGCGTTTTTTTGGGGGAAGAGGCATGCGTTTGCCTTTGAAATAATAAAATGTTTCCAACCTGCAACAACCTTCTTTTACAGGGTGAGATGACCTTGGGAGTAGTTTCGGAGTTGTTCAAACACGCGCCTGTGCACCTGAAACATTTGCCTAAGATTTAGTTAAGGTGGTAACAACTCTGAGAGAGTGGGGCAAATTATGCATTGTTTTGTTTATTTTCAATTACACCTGAGCAGAATTTGGGGGGGAAATGCATTTTAATGTGTAAATATTGTGTTTTTATTATATGTTCATAAGCAATTTTCTTGGGCACAACACAAATTGGGGGAACACAAAGCATATTTGGGGGGCACAAACATTATTTGGGGGATACTGCCCCGAATGCCCCACGTGGCTGCGAGCCTGAACTTTAGCGGTAATCTAACATCTCTGTGATAAAATCAATAAGTTTAACCTATTGCAATTAAAATCGTTGTTAATGTCTTCTCAAAATCTGACGATATTAGAATGCTTTTAACAAAGCGATTGTATTGTTTTGTCTGAATCATATTTTTTATTATGCACCTTAAAACGTATTTTAATTTGTTGAAATATTTGCACAAACCACCTTTAAATGTATCGGATAATTTTCAAAAATTGTCCCTTTGCCAAAAACAAGCACATCGTTCATTTTCCCATTGCGCACATTTAAGAGTTATACATACTGTAAATACATTGTCCATTTTTCCATAACACTTACATTCATAATTCAAGGTTTCAAATGTTCCCAATTAACAGTACAACCTGCTGCTAAATGTCGCATTTGATATTGTCAAAGCTGCAAAAATTTTTAACGTAATTGTAATTTGTTATTAAAGTTACCAAAAGCTTGCACGTCGTATAAACATGATCATTTTGCCCAGAGAATTTGACGGCACGTACAGACATTATTATTCGTATGGCACTGAAAAATGGTTGTTTAGTGGATGCAAAGATGTTTCAAGATTGTTTTGGATTTCAAACCGTCAGACAAAATCGATTTTGCTCAAGGTCAGTGACTAAGAACCTAGTGTTCAAAAAGGTGATGGAAGCGAATGAATGGAACAAACATTTGAAACGAAACCAATTTCACGCAATATTACTCATCCTTAATCCAAAGATCTGCAAGTAACGCTTCAAGGTGAGACTCTGAAAGGCTAAAACATGAGCAGAGGAAGCAAACAAACTCAAGACTGAAATGAATATATCAGAATACAAACTGCGGAAAGCACAAACTGAAAAATACGCCATTCCCAATTAATTGCTTTCACCGGAACTTCAAATCTATCTCACGATAAATTATCGAGCAACGCAACATACCGGAACGCGCCGTTATGAGTCAAACAGGACGTTGGAAGAATGCGAAACCAGGATTGGGTTCGAAAAGCTGGGTGCCATGCACCAGATTGCGTCAAAAGTTAAACAACAAACGCAGGACTTACAGTAACAACACTGCTAAATCAATGGGTCATAGAAAAGGTCTATAACAAAACGAACATGAAAATACGAGTCATTCTAATAACAAAGGAGGCTGATTTTAAACTAAGTATTCAACATTCGTTGATGTTGGAAGAAGGTTCACAACATTTTTCATCACCTTGAATATCTAAGACTTAATATTATGTATTTCCACGCTCGTTGTACACGCTGAATTTTGTGGTGTGTGGACACTGGCTTGTGAAGAAGAGCATGAAACTATAGGGGCCATAAAAGTTTTTCGCCATGATTCGAAAGAAAAGAAAACGCTGGCAGTGTTAACTATCATGTTTATGTCGTAGGCAGTTATGGCTGTTGATGACATATGTTTGTCAGAAACAACAAACACTACAATAAGCATTGATACTACATCGCTCAAAGAACAAATCCCAGCGGAAATTGCTGATCGTTTCATTATTTTAATCACTCTATCTGTATTACGACCTGACAAATTCAAAAAAAGTGGATATAGAAACTGAAACAACAGGGCCGCTTGATTAAATTCTTGAAAGGAAATGATCAGGTAATAAGGCCATTTAGGCAATTGACCAAAACGTGCAGTTTTAAAGCATCCCTTGCCTGTGGGTATGTAGCGGAATGTAACCAACAAACATGCGAGAATGAAAAATGCGCCAACGAAAATTAAGATTAAATTCATAAAACCAAGTCTTTCCAACCAACGTTTCTTCACTTCTTCCATGGAAGGATGTCGATATAGAGAATGTTGTCGAAACCAGAGAAACATGTAAACACCTATAATGAATAAGGTGTACCAAACGAATGAAATGGCAGTACCTACTTCACACGGTAATGACGATCTGTCAGTATAGCCAAAATTAAACACAGCTTGATTTGTTGCCAATCGAAGGAAACAGCAAATTGTTGCAAAAACAGCCAATGTATAAACAATTCCAGCATCGACTTTTGTTGGATTTAATCGATTTTCTTTTCTCCACTTGCCAGTTTGTTTCCCGTAAACGATCAGACTAAAAGCAAGCCAACTCACAAGAGTTATTGCCAGCACATTGAATGTTTCTGCTAAAATCCATTCCAGTTGTTTGAAACGGTTTGTATAGATTTCCACTTTAGTTGATACTTGAGTAGTTGCATGTGAATATTCCTGAACGGGTTGTGTCATATTTATTACAGATGATCAGATGAATAGCAGATCTCACGAATAACAGATTTCGTCAAATTTTTATTTGAATAGCATTCTTCTAACCCTTCAAAATATAATTTGGTCATGAATGATGCACAAAAGTGTTATGGATATTGTCAAGACTCGTATTTCCAATATGAGCACAATCACAGCAAGCAGTGCATTGTACCAGTATATGGTAAGCTCAGAAATGGTTTTCACTCATTTTTGACAAGCAACCTTAATCTGGAGTGTATCGTGGCGTGGAGATTTCTAGATATTGTGAAATATCTTGTGATTGCCGCCAACCCTATGGAATACTTTTAACATTTTTAATAAACTCTAGGCTTTAGCACTTCGGAAAAACAAGTAAACTAAGTTGCAATCATAACTGGTTGCTGGTACATAATGATTGGTTATACAGTATTTGCGAAAGTGTAATGTTATACCAGTAAAATAGGGTTTTCGAGGAATCGTCCTGTAATGCTGTGCTTTCTGAACTCTGTAAGATTCAGACAGCACTTATCAACAAAATCCAAGTTTCGAAATACCATTGAGGCAAAAACAATGCAGTTGAATCTGTTCGCAAAGCATTTTACTGCAGGAGATCGATTTCGCGCAAAGTAGGCACTTTCAATCATGCAGTTGTAAGCAAAAGCTTGGAGGTGAAATGGTGAAAAACTAGAACAAGAATTCCGCAGTTTCAAACACACGCCAAAGACTTTTTTAAAGTGCGAATTTGATCATAGCATACACCAATATTTCAATGCGGTAGTGATAGTGCGATAGACTAGGTGTATGATACAATAAAAATTCGAGTTTTCTTAAGCCGTAGACTGTCTGAACATTCCGAAATTTTGCTCTATTTTTTTTTATAATTTCACCTGTTAGTTTGCTTGCAATTGCAGGATTGAAAATGCGTGCTTGAGGCGAAATCGATCTCCTATAGTAAAATGCTTTGCTAGTAGATTCGACTGTTCTCGTTTTATCTCTGTGATATTGCGAAACTTGGATATCCATGTCAGTATTCCATAGCTCTGCTCGTAAGATGTTGGGAACGTGATCATATCAAACGATGATCCAGATGAAACACTAGTACACTTTGTTTCATTTTCATGAATCTTCCCCGCATTGTCAAATATTAAAATCACAGCTTTCCAAATTGTGGTTTTGAAAACACCCTTTAAATCCCGAACTTTGACCAAGTTCGGCAAATCATACCTCTCCAGGCGATGGAGTTATAGAGCTGTTCAACCCTCAGTAGCTGCGGCAAGTCTAGTAGATTCGATCAAAAAATTTTGGAAGGCTTTGGATATTGCTTTGTTGGTGGGTGACGACGCAATGAGGGCTTTTTAAGTTTTTTTGGCCTTATTTATTGGGCCCTCGGCCCCAACCCAAATGGTCAAATGTTTGATTAAATATTTTTTGGAAACTAGGCTAAAATCCGACTCTTTGGAGCCCTTGATTGACTACCCAGAACTTTTGAGTCAAAGGTTATGGCCAATAAAACTAAATTTTGATAAAAATGTAAAAAGTATGATTTTCCAAAATAAAGCAAATCTTAGCTCAACCACAACTCGCCAGCCGATCGAGTTAAAGAACGGAGAGACGCTCAAACCCTCTTAAGATGCGGGAAGTAATTTTGATTAGATTAAAAAGAATTGGATAGTTTCGTACTTCCGTTTTTTTTGTGGATGGCGTAAAAAGTGATACAAGTTTAGGCGTTTTGGTCCCCTTTATTGAGCTCTGGCCCTAACTTCAAGGCACAATGTTTTGTTTTTTTTAGAAAACTAACTAGGCCAAAATCCGCATCTTCAGAGAACTTGATTGGCGTTCTAGCATTTAGCATTAGGAAGTTACGGCCTTGAAAGAACAAACAAAGAAAATTAATCCCTTAGGGAATTAAACTAATTATCGCATTTTTGACATAATTTTCCAACGACAAACGCCAGGCCACTCAAGGCTCAAAAGATGCAAAATGTAGCCTAGATTCATTTAAAAAAATAAGCCATGAATTACCCCTACGCGACGCGGTTGAGGCCCTGGGTCAGGTAACCTGAACTAAAAAGGCTGAATCCTGCCCCAATTTATGACGTTACCCCGCAAAAAAGCTCAGATCCAAACCTCCCCAATTTTTTCAATCGAAAGAACAGGTCTAACCAGATTTTTTGAAGGTTCGCCCATCTCTCTAGAACAATCGCCTGGCGAGTCACAGTATAAAATACTGATCACTATCTTTCGCTAAAACTTTGGCACGCGCGGGACTCAAAGGTTTATCGAACACATACACCCATTGAAGTACATAAACATGAAAAGATTGGATAAGTTTTCATGGCAAGCTATCGTGATGTGTTGTATAGTGTTCACAATGCAAACGCAAAATTATAGGGATTTCTTTGTAAAAATTGGAAAAAGAAACTAACGCTTCAACCATTCAACACCAAGTTTTCTTCAGGAGAAGTTTCCTTTGAATTAAACAGCTGTAGAAGTTATTATAACAGAAAGCGTGTGATCATTGACACTGGAGATACCAGCAACGAAGAACGAAAAGGACATAGAAAATATTCAGAGATCCCCTCATTATCGCGAGCAGTGGTTGAGCAAAACCAAAGCTTGATATTAAAGAAAATTCTGATGCTGTCTCAGAAACTTCAGACGCTTGAAAACTGAAGTGGAGTGCCATTGAAAAAATATTGAAAGCATTGCAAGGACAAACGCTTCTGTGAGGCATTTCTGAACTGCGACATACAGTATGTACGTGCTTCTTGATATTGCATTAGCAGAGCATATCTGATAGTTAGCTACAGATTTTCGACATGTGCTTTCGCTTTTAGCTGTGCGATAGTTAAAATGGGTAATGTGTCCTGCTTCGCACGAGAACGCTGTAGCAATCGGTTATCCTGTGTGTATCACCGTCGTTTGTGGTTAGTTAATACAATTGCACATTAACTTCTCCGACGTACTCCAGATGCGCGGGTCCTATGCTGCTTTCACCGCATGTGGATCGAATTCTACATCCGACCGTCACCACGAGTGAAACCTATGCTTTGCGAAAGCAATTTCTTGACCTGTCGTTCGAACAATCACGTAGTTTCCATTTTATGATTTCGCAACTTAACAGAGCGCAGTGCAAAACTTTGGGGGTAAGGGTTTTCAAATAATTTGGCCACGATCCAGACGTAAAATTGATGAAGGATAATGAAGTTAATACAACCTTCGTCAAGTAACTCGTGTCCACAAACGCGAGGGGTTTGAATCCATCCGCCAATTTTTTTTCAACAGGAAATCGGTTTCACGCAAAACTAGGCATCCTCAATCTTGAAATCTGCCAGAAATGCATAGAGGGGAAATGGTTAAGGGCTAAAACAATAACAGAGAACGCAAAGAAACTCAAACTACAATGAATTGAATAAAACGCAATGTGCGGCATGTAAAAATTTCGAAAATACCTCGGTTTTTATACAATCGTTTTCAATAAAACTGGAAAATTATCCGAGGCCGGTTGCCGAGCAACGCAAAAAACCCACAGTGACGGAACCACACCCGAGATAAATTAAAACAGAGCGTTGGCAAAATGTGTAAGAAGGATTGCATTCAGTTGACAGAACGCAATTACTCTCATGCATTCTGTCAACGCTGTCATTAATACAAATGCTAGTCTTAAATTTGCTTGTTTCATTGATTTAATTTTGACTTTACTTCGTCGCCTTTGTGGTGATTAGTCAGCAGAGTCTAAAATCATCATAAAGTCATAATATGTTTCATTTCGAGGAAATTTTCCAAAGAGATATTTGAACGTCCCACAAATATAAAAAGAATGAAAGCATAGCTGGATTGTTTCAAGCACATTGGCTGCAGTGGCGTAGGAAAAGGGGGACCCTGGGGGCTGCGGTTGCGGGCAAAACCTCATAGGGGACAGAAAGTTGTTGATGAAAATTTAATTTTTAAAGTTGTTTCAAACCTTTTTTCTATTTATGCTGGGAATCCCCTGTCAAAGAAACTTGGAATTGTGATTGTGAAGCGAGTAATATGATAAAATGCTTACTAAAAGTCTTTCAAATTCTAGGTGCTGAACTACCCCTGTGTTCCTCTTCAAATCAGGATACTTATTTGAGAAACACTTGTCCTTAATGCCTGTACCTTCTTACCCAACATAGACCGTTTATTCTACCCCAGCCAAGGTCCTTTGAACAAAGGACAGAAATGATATTAGAGCCCAACCCATGATTCCCAACCATTTTTGATGCATACCTCTCTTCGTTCATTTTGGAACTTTTCATTCTCCCTTTATGGAACTGTCATTCCCAAAATTATAACCCCAAAATTATGAACAAGGTTTCCCTAATTATAACCCCAAAGACTTATTCTCTTCATTGTAGGCGTACAAGCCTGTGTTGAACGCAGCCTACCGTGATGAAATAGTTAGAATGTGACATTTATTCATGACCTCGTGTTGTTTCCGGTGTCAAGCGAAATTTTTGATCTGTTTCTAGTATGCCAGTTATTTTGAGTAAACGATGAAGATTAGATGTCTCTTGCGAAAATAAAAGTTTTGGTTAGACGTAAGATAGTCCACAATAAGCGACACTGGGAATAACTAACAATTAAAAAATACTTGACTTAGTCTTAGATGCCAATTAGTTTTCTTTTTCTAATTCTACACCCTAACTCTTACCCTAATAATCAGTTCTCAGCATATTTGATATCTTAATCAGTGTCAGATTATGCTTTTAGGGGCCCTGAGGCGCAATTTTTCGAGGTCCCACCTTTTCAATAAAGAACAATGTCGCGTGATTCCCCCATTCCTCATCGATTTGTTTTGCAAGATTGTAATCAACGCGATCAGTCTCTTTAGATCTTACGGTTAATGGTACAAGAGCTTTTAAGCGTTGCAGATATTTCGTGCGAAGATATGTTTCGAGATGCATTCTTCCAATCAGAAGAATCATTCCTGGAAAATCCTTATTCATCACGAGATTCATTTAAACAATTTGCATACAACACAGTAAAGTTTATCTTTTCCAGGTGAAAAGCAGAGGCACGATCAAATACCTTTTTCACCAATCAAAGCATTGCAGATAAAATATGGAAGATGTACGGTATCGCAATTTGTTACCATATTTCCTTGAAATACAATTTTTATACTCTTTGTGTAAATGTTGGAATTCCTTACTGTCTTGTTGTTCCCAGAAATCTATCGTTTCTTCAGTTGCTTTGTCTGACCAACTACCAACGTCGTTTCGCAAGTAACAGATTAGTTTTCTGTGAAGTACATGCTTTACTTTCAGCTTCTGCCATTGCTTTAGGTCTATCGTCTGATGTTGCTGGTGGTTGTGAAACGTTAACATTGGCATCGCTTTAAATTACAGGTACAGTGATTTGATAAGTAGACTTTAACATTATTTTAGCTTCGTCAGATATTACTGTATATGCATTCGTTTTAATCTTCGTTCAATAATTGCTTCTTACGTTTAATGTCAGAGATCAAGCTTGACTCAAATCCACATGTCAGCAGACATGGCATCTTTTTCTTAAATTGCTCATCCCGTTTTTCTACTCGGAGTTTCCATTTAGCTGCTTCACTTTATTTGTATTTTCGCTGCATTTGGTCTGAATTTATGATATCCGTAACGTCAGCTACGAGGCACGCTGCTTTCTCACAACACTCAAGGACGACAACCTTCACTACGACGTTAGCCTTTCTAACTGACGTACTGTGGCTCAGGGTTGCCAGATAAAGAAAACTGTAGTTAAAATCACTTCAAGAAATAGCCAAACTTCTGGAAGTGTTTGCATCTTTACCAAAACATCAACTCTTTCGCTGGAAAATAGTCCTTTACAGCTTTTTCATCTTTCGCCTTGTATTTTACCAGAAAGCATATAGGTTTTCAACATTTCGCAGATATTTCTAAATAATCAGTTTGAACGTTTTGCAAATATAATTTAAATATTATGCTACTACTTTTAAAACTATCACAATTTCATTTCATGTCACGAATTGTCAAACTATCAGCAAGCTCAAAAATAGAAACCCTGCATATGTATATGTAAGAAAATGCGTGCAAATATACAGAGCGTACATAAAAATGACGCTGGAGCACATTTCGAGATAAGACCTTACAAAAAATGATGCGTGAGCATGTTTCGCCAAACCAAAACTTTTGAAGCCAAATGCTTTAAAAAATTGCCAAAAATTCGCCAAATCGCCAAACCAAAATAGTTGTAGTCAAACGCTTTGACAATTTGCCAGATTTTCGGAATCAGGCGATAAATTCGCCATAATGGCAATCCTGTTGTGGTTAGACTACCATGGTAAAATGCTTTATACCCTACTATTTTCCTGTATGTCGTGAATAAAATACCGTAGTGGTCTTCTATGATATCACAAGCGCCAGTAATGTGTTTTCCTCTGTTGCATGCATGGTCTAAATCTGATATTGCATTGAACGTTGGGCAACAATCACAGTGTGCTGGCAGGCTATAACTGTATTGAATGCAAGCTGCCATGTTGAGGGCCCATGACTTCAGGGGCACTGAGACTTGCGCCTCATGGGCCTCATAGCTGATACGGCACTGATCTCATTGAACAGCCAGTGCTTGCGAAATGCATGACTTGGAATATCACTCTGCATATGCGCAGATGGCGTGAGGTCAGCGGTTTCGCAGATCAGAAATTTCGCTCGACACCGGACTTCACACTACGGCTTAAACACTTCAGGCTTCGGACTGATACAAGCCGCTGTTAAAAAATCAATAAATGAATAAAAATCAACTTTGTATATATTGCAGTTTAGATATTACGGACATCAGCACACACATCGCATTTTGCAAGGTTCACGATTTCGAATCGTTTCAGCGATATTTGCAGCAAAAAAATCGCTTAAATTTTACTCTTTTAACATATTAGTAAAAATTGTTCTCTCTAAAGATTGATCGTAGTACTGTTTTCTTATCAACTTTATTCTGATGATCTTTCTATTTACACATATTCAAATTGTCCTCTTGATGACTAAGAAACATATCTTGCACAGAGCTTTGTTCTTACATTGAGTCATGATACTGTATTTTGCTGCAACAAATAAGCCAGTTAACATCATGATTCAATTACGGCAAGGCCTAGTGGCCTCGCGGAATATTACCACCAATCAGAAGTTTTTGTTTTGATCACTTCACAGTTGATAAATCAAACTAATGTCAGAATAGAAAGCGCGGCGATTCGAAGACCGACTGAACGCAGAGAGTTGCTTATTCGAAGTCAACGTTCTTAGAAGAGATCATATGTTCCACAGGAAGCGTTTTTAGGCAACGCGAGCCTACCATGCACGCAGGCTCACCGGAAATTTTACTTCACAGATCATTCGTCAAATGCATTGTGTTGTTGCTGAGCATTCGCTTTGTTCGCACCAGTTCAAGTAGTCAGAAACAACATCACTGTGCTTATGCCGCACGGCTTGGTTTACATCAGTGGTTCCCAAATTTTTTTGTTCGCGGAACACTGCAAAGTTATTTTAAGTGAACAAGGAACCTCCACCAGAACGTCCAAGTAAACATAAATGCTTGTTTTCACCCAAATTGCCGTCAATAAAAGGTTTCGCAGTGCAAACAAAATTATGCACAATAAAATAACCATAAAGCAAGCTAGATCAAACGATGTAGCGGCTGCCACACACGGGTACGCGACTTTTCGGTCTGGCCGATTCGGTCTGGCCGTTTCGGTCTGGCCGATTCGGTCTGGGCAGTTTCGGTCTGGGGACATTTCGGTCAGAATATGAAATCTTGCAGAAATCTCTTACAAGTACACATTTTAACGCAAACATACTAACATCAACGAGAAGTTTTATTTAAAAAAACTAAAAAACAAGATCCTAGATCCAACCGTTAATCAGCATCAATATGATTTTCAGTATCATCAGCAAGCAAATGAAATCATTATTGACATTTTGCAATTAAATACAAATTCTTGAAAGCCATGATTACAATTCAGATTGAATCGCAGTCATGACTCCTCAAAGGGAGTTGGTAGAACACCAGCTAGAGTGACATTTTGTCTGCCTACAATCATTTAAACAAACGAATGTAATAAGTTGTTTATGTACAGAAATGTCGTGAGGGAAATGTCCCCAGACCGAAACGGCCAGACCGAAATGTCCCGTGACCGAAACGGTCCAGACCGCAAATGTTCAGACCGAAACGGCCAAACCGAATCGGCCAGACCGAAACAGCCAGACTGTCACGGCCAAACCGAATAGACCAGACTGAAAAGTCCTTTTCCGGCCACAAGCCCACAGGGTTAAAGAACACATCAGCTCTTTTTACTTAAAGCGGGAAAGTATAGCTCGTGTAACCCTTTGGATTTCTCTATGAAACTCTAGGGTTCCGCAGAACCCTTTCCAGGAAACGCTGGTTTACATACTTACATTACTTTTAGGAAAAGAATGGGAACAAAATCCAATGAATTATAACCAACTGTGACCCTGCCTCACAATAGCGACATGATGTTGTTCGAGGAAGTTGGAACGGTGTTGCTGGAATAATGTCCGCTGATAAAGCTGCAGGTCGTTGTTCATCAAAGCAAAATGTTTCGATGCCAATGGTGAAAACAATGTTCAACTTTCATTTGAACTTGTTGCATTTAATTAATTCACTGCCGCCAGAATGAAGCATTATTTTCCGCGATGTAGAGCTGGTGGAAATGTGAATATATCTGGATATACAACTCACTGTTCCGATTCGTCGTTTCGTTTACATACATTAATGTTTCCTTGGAAGAATCCGTGCAAACCTACAATTAACATGGCATCAAAAACAGAATGGTATAATTGAACTGCAAATAGCTGTCTTGCACGAGAAAATATCTGATCTACACTTAAATGCTGTCTTGCAGAGCAATAATAAGATCTGCAAATGTTCAATCACACCTCAGCTTCGTGGCATATAGAAAACATCTTTAGATTAAGAACTGCTTAAATGAACAAAAATGCAACTAATACAATACTTCTATGACAACATGAAAATCCCCCAAGATAATGCTTTACTTCAAAGCACAGGTGGCAAACATTGAGAAGCAGAACATGAGAATGACATGTTGAGAAAAGTTACGTTTCGGTTTTGCTTCTTTGTCGAGTCGTTTGCCAACTGATACTGTTGTAAGCCGGAAAGAAGGCATCGTTCATGCCTGCAGTTGGTGTACATTCACGTAATTTCCGCTTACAAATTTGCTGTTGAGTGTCTTCATGGTGAATCCATGCTCCTCATTTTGCAGTACTTGTGATAAGGAAAAGTCTTTCATAAAAAGTGCTATTTAAGCTGAAACCTGTCAATTAGTTTGTAAAGCCAATCACTTGAATTCCGATATGAAAATATCGGAACACCGTAAGTTTCATTGCACGGAAAATGATGTGGGTTATTTGGACGGCGGGCGTCTGGCATAATGGAGAGCAATACCCACCTCTAGCTCGCATAAGCTCAATTCATAATCATTCTCCCCTCAGTGAGCTTCTTCGCTGGTGTATTTGACAACTGAGCGAAGAATCACTGTTGGCATGAGGTGCTTCCAGGCATCGTAGGTACCAGTGTTTTTTAAGTTTTTTAAAAGGGGGTCATGTTGGAGCTTTAGGGTGTCAACACCATTTTCCGTTTTATGTCTGATATGTACTTTTAACTTATTTTCACAAAAACGCAAGTTTCCTTCCAAATATGCTTAATTATTTGAATACGACATTCACATTTGGCAAACAAAATAAAGATAATTTCATAAATAGAAAGTTTCAATGCAGACCTGCAAACTCATTCATACATTCATTTTCGTGCCCGTTTTTCCTTCGGTGTAAGTCGCAGGGGCAGTAGACCTACTGTACTGTAGGATAACGCGAAATACCTCACGATCAACAGCAATCTCAGATAGTAGTTCTGCTGGCACCACACCAAGACGCGACCACGCAAGGTCTGAGATGTAGTCACGTCACCTGGTCCTAGTACAACCTTCGGGTCGCTTTCCCGTGGGTGTACTGTAGACTGTAGTCCAAAGGACTTACCTCGCCAATCTTTCCGGGACATTCTGGAAACATGGCCGGACTAACATAGCTGGGATCTCTCGATTCGGAGAAGTGGCTTGGCATCCCAGGTTTTACCGATTTCAGACCTGTGCTCTTTGTCACGAAGTGTTACACTGAGAAATCTCCGCAAATATCTCATCTTTGCGGTTTATTCTTTTGACAGTATTCCCTCAGTTGTCACCTATGATTCATGACCACAGGTGAGTATCCGAACAAAGAATCTTGGTGCTTAGTTTCGATTTCCAGGGGTCAACTGCTCGTCCCGTCCCCCCCGCTGCAGACGCCCATGCGCGGAGTGCTACCATTGACTTGTTATACAACATTTGCAACAGTCACAACAAAAGTAACAGCGTGGACCTTGGCGCAAATTTAGCGGAGCTGCGGCAGCTGACCTCACGTGACAGCCCTGAAACAAGTATATGATGAAACTGAGCAAACCCTGAAGATAAGCAAATATATCTTGACACATGACTGCAAGACGTTTGAACCGATTTTTGTTATCAACCACTTAACTAAGTTAGACTTCAGCTCATGCAATGAGCAGGGTATGCAATATTTGGTTTCATCACACACGCGCAGTTCATGTGACACATCAGAAGATCGGTGTCTTAAACGCTCCAGCACAATATGTCCTGCAATTTGCTTTTGAGCACCACACTCCCGGCCGGTATCCGATCTACAGGCACCTGGACAACTGCAACCCATACAACTGCCACTGGATAACTGCCACTCGGACAACTGCCACCCAGGACAAACATCCTGGACAACTGGCACTCGGACAATTGGCACCTAGGACAAACACCCTGGACATCTGCCATGTAGGACAACTGCCACCCGGACAACCGCTACCCCAAGGGTTGTCGTTGGGTGGAACATGTTCGCAGACTTTCTTCATGTTTTTCTTTGTAGTGCAATGAAAGTGGAAACATCATTAAAAACTGATCCAAAAATTAGTTTGAAGTGTTGTTGAAAATAGCTATTTTTTATGTGCGTTTCCACATTTCTTTTATTAGCACCACACCCGGTGCCACCCAGACAAGTCTCACCTCGGATATTGCGTTTCACGCTATCAAATCCGGTTTGGTATATCACGGCACGTAGAGGACTTCTCGCGACAGAGCGGATGAGAACCTCTGGCCGTTACGGTAACATTGCTTCAACATACTTCAGGAAAAGTTAGTTGAAACGTGGCTGCTGCTGTCATGTAACTCACAAATCAAAAGCTAAGGTAAAATAGTGCACACAACGTAAACCATTAAAAGAAAAGGGATTTAAATGAGTACGTGGATTGAATGCGATAATGTGCGTAAAACAGTTTTCTGTGAAAAATTGAAAACGCCCATATAAACCTAGGCTTTTCACAAAACTTAAGAATGTTTGTGAATATGTAATGATATAGACAATCGACATGACATTCTTCACCCAGAGGGTTCAAAGTTGAACTTAGGTTTCTTAAAAGTGGTCAGAGGATGAAGAGATTTTTGCTCTACACCACATCTTCGTGAAGTTCAAATAGCTTCAATGGCAATAAAGGCAAAAACTCAATATGTCTTAGGCGGCAGATTCCCTGGTGGCGATCGTTCTAGGTGGCAGTTGTCCGTGTGGAAGTTGTCCTAGGTCGAAATTGTCCGGGTGGCAGTTATCCTGGTGGCTGCAGTCCCATAAACCACCCAGACCACTGATGAAGCCACACTTATTTGTGCATAGTAGAAAAGACCCACACCAGCATGAGAGCAGTTAAGCCCGACAAACGTTGGTGTTAAAAGGAAAACTGCAGCACAGTTGATACTCCGTTTGGATATGAAATTGAGAAGTCATATATGTTGCTTTGCCCCAATCCCGTGGTCAACATTTCATTTGCCCAGTGTGCATTGCTGCTGTTAGTGGAATTCAGTAGTTATTACGCAACAGGGCGTCTCGATTTTAGCTGTCTCTGTTTTTCATCAAGTGGACTGGTTACTTTGGAGTGGAGCCAGTGTTGCCAAGTGTGCTATTTTCTGGGTAAAATTAACGTTTGGTGGGTAGCGGATTATTGGATATTTTCAAAAAAGTTTTTGGGGAAAATTTGTCAGATTTTTGTGCGAGATTAAGACCAGTGTTTGGATCATCAAAAAGTTGTAAAAATCGTTACTTGAAGAATAAGATATTTCATTTCAATTTCTACGTGTAGCGGATTTCGAGAACCAAAGGAGTTTTTTGCGTGTGAGGGCATCTGGGCAATATTTGGTGTTAGAGTTATATCAGCGTGTAGCATGGGTTGGGAATGCGTGGGAACGGGGTTCCCACATCTCTTTTTTTAGCACTACACCCCTGGAGAATAGATGTTGTGGAATGTCCTAAGTTGCATACATACTGCTAAAATTCTTCCAGAGAACATGGTTATAAGCGATACTATTAGTTTTCAACAGCTTTCGTTTGACGTGTTATAAGAAGCTAAATGGAAAAATGCGATTCTTGTGCCCTGTTTCGGTTAGAAAATCAAAACAAGGATACTGTAGAGATGTAAACCACTATTTGTATAGATTTTTTGTAAAATTTTTCAATTTTGAATAACGTTCTGCAAGTTATTGGAATTGAGTCATCGCCTTATTGTTACTTGGTCAAAATCACATGTCAAATTCCTCTTTTAATGTTCTTCAGACAACTGTTAACCTTGAACTATGTAAAGTTGACCACTGGCTGAGAGCCAACAAGCTTTNTCT